>SXGS01203973.1_pt1 | contig 198543 bp, 226 predicted proteins | sample 3174681 | NCBI WGS metagenome assembly SXGS01 (sample SAMN11356861, study PRJNA531348) | freshwater metagenome | isolation source: freshwater sample F1-80 | place: China: Fuxian Lake, Yuxi | collected 2017-12-25 | reverse complement strand
GATCAAATTTCTAGATTGTTCCTTGTCTCAAAGTTTAAATGGTTTTCATCAAGGAATGTTTCTGGGCTCATGGTCCAGATCGGTTATGACGTCGCCCTTACACGGCGAAAATCCAGGGTTCAAATCCCTGTGGGCCCATTTTTGTACCCAAAATGATAGGCGGTTCCATATGGACTTATTATTTTTGATTTAGTGTTTCTATTCTTCCTTTGTATTTTTCTTTATACAAAGATCTACATGATGTACAACAAAAGAATCTCTCAAAATTTGCAATTTTAAGGACGTGTGGTTTGTCAGAAATTGAGCCCTTGCACAAATCACATGTCATTTTTAAAATCATATTTTTTGTTATTTTTACATCATGTTTTATTATTGATTTTGACTTTATGTTTTCAAAATGTTTTTCAGTCTTATCTTCAAGCATTCCAAGATCAATTATTGGTGATATGGATTTTATCAATCCGACATTTACCAGTCTTTCATATCTTGCTTGAACAGTAGGTGTACTTACTTTAATCTCTCTTGATATTTGTCGAAATGATTTTCTCCCATCTTTTATCAGTGATTCAATTACTGCAATATCGATATCATCAGGCTGAAATGGCATATGCCTAATTTCTTGTGAGAATATTTATCATTTTACAATTGTAAAGTACACTATTATTGTATACGTGTATTCATACATTATTCATGTCAAATCAAATCAATGTAAAAAAATCTCTTGTTATTACTTTGTTTATCTTATTTTCGCTTATTTTTGTTGGAGGTGTATTTGCAGCTACAAATGAAATTGCAATTGGTGCTGGAACTGAATTATCTTATCCTTCATGGCTAGTAATTGCTTACCTAGCTGGTCTATCAATGATAATTCTACCTTGTACCCTACCTCTGGTGTTCATTATAGTTCCGCTTAGTATGGGTAAAGGTGCAAAAAAGGGACTTGGCATGGCTATGTTGTTTGGGGCAGGTCTTACAATTACAATTGCATTTTATGGATTTGGAATTGGTGCACTTGGGCAAACAGCAGATTTAGATCGTATTTCAGTTTTCATGTTTTTAATTGCTGGCATTGCAGCATTTCTATTTGGTCTGTCACAACTAAAGTTATTTGAAATAAAACTACCTACATACTCTGGCACTCCAAAATTTATTCAAAAACGTGGAGATTACTCAAAATCATTTTTCATGGGATTGTTATTAGGAAATGCAGGTGTTGGTTGTCCAAATCCTATGTTTTATTGGCTGTTGATTTACATCGCGGGAACTGGCAGTATGGAGATAGGTGCAAGTTTAGGTGCAGTACATGGAGTAGGTAGAGCAATCCCGTTAATTCTTTTATCTGTCTTGGCAATCATTGGAGTAAATGCTACAAAAGGAATTACTGCAAACAAAATAACAATTGAAAAACTTACTGGATGGATGTTGATAGTACTTGGAGCATTTTTAATAATTAATGGCATACCTGGTGGTCATGAGTGGTATGAATCTACATTTGTACACATTGCATGGAATAATTTTGTTACCACGCTGTCTCTTCCTCCAGAATTTCATATTGGTCAGCATACTCATCACTATGATATTCAAATGCCACAAGAATTTGCTCCTGTCTTATTTGTTACCTTACTTGTATTTCCAATCATATGGTATTTTACTCGAAAAAAGGAGATAACAACATGAAAGATCCTGTTTGTGGTATGGATGTTGGAGAAAAAGGAGTTCCATTAGAACACAAAGGAAAACAATATCGATTTTGTTGTGCAAGTTGCAGGTGGGCTTTTGAGCAAAACCCTGATCAGTTTACAGAATCATGAAAGTGCAAGTTCTTACCACGCCTGGATGCTCAAATTGTATTGTTCTTGAGAAAATGTTAGATCAACTAGGCATAAGATATGATACCATTGATGTCACTGAAAAACCAGAATATTTGCAAAAATATCCAATATTTACAGCTCCTGGATTGGTAATTGATGGAAAATTAGAATTTACAGGTATTCCTAAAAAAGAAGATCTTGAAAAGAAATTCTCATAAACTCGCCAATGTTTTTTACTCTGAATATGATACTATTTCCAAATGACTGATTATTCTACAAATGAAAAAATGATCCTTGTACAGTATGCAATTAAAAAATATGAAAATGAAGAAACTGTAATTGAGAAATTAAAGACAATTCTATCTGAAAAAGACATCCAAAGAAACATTGACACACTGATTGGAACACAAAGAGTACGAAGAATAGGACCAGAAATATTGCAAAACAATGAGAGTCATACCGAAATTCCTGAACTGCCAGAATCTCTCATGGAAATAATTGAAAATCTCTAGTTTGACATATTTTTAAATCACCCTTTTTGTGATTAATCATTATATGTACAGACAGATCCTTTTTGCAAGTATTTTGACAGTACTAATTGCATCTTCATTTTCCAGTTTTGCTTTTGCTCATCCCCATTCTGGCGAAGTTCTAATCAATGGTCATACACATAAACCACAAACTGAGTATGTTCCAATCAATGGAATGATTGGACTAGAAAAAACAACAGTCCTCTTTCATGCTCCTTCAACAGGTAAGATTCCATGGGGATTTGTGGAAGGAAATATCTCAAATCATGTTGCAGGTTATCCTGTAATAATTCAAATCTTCAAAGATGGTCAGGCCGTTAATTTTGCCCAGACAGATGTAAAAGAAGATGGTGATTATGAGTACCGATTTAGAGTTCTAAACATCGATGATGGAAAGACAAATAGAATCTTTGTTGGTGACTATTACGTGACTATCTTCAAAGTTGTTTATCTAAACCAAAATAACTTGATTTAAAATCCTCTTAGTCCCTCAGGACGCATAATTTCTGGATGCTGTTTCATCCATTGTATTTTATCTAACATATCTTGTTTGTCTTGCGGAAATGTACCCTTGATTGTATATGCATTTGATCCGTGATTTGCCCTGAAAATTATCTCTTCTTTGGTTTCTATCTGGCTGATTAAATCACGTAGCTCTTCTAGTGATTCATCGTCATTGATTTTAATAAATGGCTCTCCAAATTTATCCAAAAATTCTTGCTTTATTCCATTTTCCAAGTATAGAGTTAGTGCTCCTACATAATGAGGCGAACATGCACTAATTACTTCTGCAGTTCCTTTGATGTGTTCTTTGGAGTAAGTTCTTCCACCCAATCCTAAAATTATCATACAAGACATTACATATCCTGCATCTTTTGCTTTGTTTACTGATTTGATAATTGTTTTTGCAATTGCACCTTTTGTTACTTTTTTTAAAATAATATCTGAACCACTTTCAATTCCTAAATACAGCATATCTAATCCTGCATCATGCATTTTCTTTAGTTCTTCGTCTGTTTTCTTTAAAATATTCATAGGCATTGCATAACAAGAAATTCTTTCAAGATTTGGAAACTTTTCATAAAGATATTTTACAATTTTTACAATATACTCTGCATCAAGATTTAACGCATCACCGTCTGCCAAAAAGACTTTTTGTGTATCTGGTAATCGTTTTGCCATTAGATCAATTTCTAATTTAACTTCATCCCATGGTTTTTCTGAATATTGTTTTGATCTATACATATCACAAAAAGAACATTCGTTAAAAGAACAACCCAATGTAACTTGAAAAATTAGTGATCTTGCCTCTGAAGGAGGTCTATACAATGGTGCATCATAATTTAACATCATTTCTACTTCACAGTAATTGCTTGATTATGTTTTTTATACTTTCTAATCTAGTAATGTCTTTTAATTGAGGCCTACAAGAATTTCATAACTTGGTAAATGATCCTGATTCAAAAAGACTCCTGTGGTTTGTTTTTGCAGGCTCACGGGGAGGATTGAACCGTTTACGAATTATATCTATATTGAAAAAAACACCGCTTAACACAAATCAACTTGCCAAGGAATTGGACCTTGATTACAAGGCTATTCAGCATCACATTAAAGTTCTTGAAAAAAACAACTTGATTACAAAAATTGGGGAAAAATATAGTATCATGTATTTTATATCCACATTTTTGGAATCTAATATGGAGTCACTTGAAGAAATTGAAGGAAAATTGGATAAAAGTAAATAAAAGATCAGGAGTTGCTTCTCTCTAAATGGAATCTAATTCTCTAGTGTTATCTATTGTTTCAATTGTAAATATGGCGATACTTGGAGTTTTGATTAGTATTTTTGGAAAAATGTATGTAAAAACAAGAGCACAGCTTCCATTAGGCATGATTGTTGTTGCAGGCATGCTGTTTCTCCATAATGTTATTGGAGCATTTGCATACTTTTCAATGGATCAAATTTTTTCACATGAAATATTTCCATATATGCTAGGAGTAGGTATTGCAGAACTTGCAGGATTATTGATCTTCTTGAAGATAACTTTGGATTAATCTTAGTTTAATTGTAGTTAACAACTAATAATTTTGTGTTAAAAAAATATCATAAATATTTTATGCTCAACAAAAATATTCTTATTGCTTTTGCAGCATCAATTACGATCTCTGCAATTGTTGCTCAGATGTTATCTGGACAAGCAGATTATCTTAATACTACTTACACACTACTTGTTGATTATATGATTTATTTTTCTACATTTGGTGGTTTATTTTATTTAGACAATCGAAAAAAATACCTGCTTGAATCTGGTCAGACTGATAAATCAAAACTTAAACATGATCTAATTAAAATTATAACTTCACTTGGAATAGCTGAAGTTGTTTATACAATTATGAGATGGTTCTTGCAGTATTATTTTTTAACCATACACTACGATGCCTATCTTGCTTCAATCGCATCACACGTTATATCCACAATAATTTATTTGATAGTAATTAATTTGAGTGTAAAAATGACAAGGTTGTATAAAGATGGGAATTAGTGTCTATGTAGATGGATCTGGTGGTCCTAATGGTGGATTTGGCTATTTTGTAAAAGAGACAGGCGAATCTTTTTATGAAAAAAAACCAGAAATCACAAATAATCAGGCTGAATATATGGCAATTATTACAGCCCTGAAAAACTTTGCCGATTCTACCGAAGAGATTACCATTTTTAGTGATTCAAAAAACACGATCTCTCAGTTAAATCATGAATTTGCGATAAATAACGAAAAATTACGAGAACTTGCACGTGAGGCATGGTCTCTTATTGGAAAATTTTCTAAAATTACTCTGTTATGGGTTCCTCGAAAAGAAAATTTGGCAGGAAAGATGTTAGGAAGCTAAAAAACAGAGATCAGAAATTTCTATGAATAACTTTATTATACAAAATCTTTAGTCAAAATCAACGTGGTTGAATCTGTTTTTCTCTCACCAAAATCTATAGCAATTATCGGAGCATCTGATAAACGAGGCAGTGTTGGTGCAACCATTACATCAAATATTATGAATGGTTTCAAAGGCACCGTTTATCCTGTTAGTCCTACGAGACCTACTGTGTTTTACAAAACAGCTTACAAGACTGTTTTGGATATTCCAAAACCAGTTGATCTCGCAGTAATTGTAATTAACAATCTTCTAGTTGCAGATGTTTTAGAGGAATGTGGCAAGAAAAAAGTCAAAGGCGTTATCATCATCACTGCTGGTTTTAAAGAAGTAGACGAAGAAGGAGCAAAAAGAGAACAGAAAATAAAAGATATTGCTAAAAAATACAAAATACAAATCATTGGTCCAAACTGTCTTGGAGTGATGAATCTTGATCCAAAGACAATGATGAATTCTACTTTCCTTAAAGTTACTCCAAAGTCTGGTAAAATTGCACTTGTATCTCAAAGTGGTGCAATATGTGCAGCACTAGTTGAAGATGCTAGTGCTCAAGGAATTGGATTCTCTGCAGTAATCAGTATGGGAAACAAAGCTGCAATGAGCGAAGTTGATATTCTTAAGATGTTAGCTAATCACAATCAGACCAAAGTAATTGTAATGTATCTTGAAGATATGGGTGATGGCCAAGAGTTTCTCAAAGTTTGTAAAAATATTACTAAAAAACTCAAAAAACCAGTACTCGTTCTCAAATCTGGACGTAGTCCTGAAGGTGCAAAAGCTGCAATGTCTCATACCGGAGCTTTGATGGGCTCTGATGAAATCTATGATGCCTTGCTAAAACAATCAGGTGCAATACGTGTAGATACTATGGAAGAACTCTTTGATTATGCTGTTGCATTTTCAAAACAACCTCTTCCTTCAGGTGGAGATCTTGTAATTGTATCAAATGCAGGTGGACCTGCAATTATTTCAACTGATGCATGCTCTAAACTTGGAATTAAAATGGCAAATATTGATAGCATTCGTCCAAAGATTGATGCTGTAATTCCTCCTTGGGGAAGTTCACGTAATCCAGTAGATATTGTAGGTGATGCTGATTTTAACAGATTCAGTAATGTTTTGGATCGTGTTTTGACTCATCCTAATGTAGGTTCTGTGATTTCAATGTGTACTCCTTCTGGAACTTTGAACTATGATAAATTAGCAGATGTAATTGTTACAATGTCAAAAAAATACAAAAAGACAATGCTCTCAAGCTTGATGGGGTTAGATGAAGGAATTACAAATAGAGAGATTCTAGCTGCAGGCGATGTTCCATATTACACATATGCAGAAGGAGCAATTAGAGCACTTGCGGCAATGTTAAAGTTTTCCAATTGGATTAAAACACCTGAAGGAAAAATCACTACATTCAAAGTTGACAAACTAAAAGCAAAGAAAATTTTTGATAAAGTCAAAAAAGAAAAACGACCAAATCTTTTGGAAGAAGAGGGACAAGAAGTTCTCAAAGCATATGGATTGCCATTACCAAAAAGTGCACTTGCAAAAACAGAAGCAGATGCAATTAAGATTGCAAAGCAAATAGGTTATCCTGTAGTGATGAAGATTGCATCACCACAAATTATCCATAAATCAGATGCTGGCGGTGTTAAAGTAAATCTAACAAATGATTTGGAGATCAAAGAAGCATTCAAGACAATTATTGCAAATGCCAAAAAATATAACAAAATTGCTGAGATAAAAGGAGTTTTAGTTGTTGAAATGGTAAAAGGTGGTAAGGAACTGATTATAGGTTCTAAACTAGAGCCTGGATTTGGTCCTGTCATTATGCTTGGAATGGGTGGAATCTACGTTGAAGTTCTCAAAGATGTCAACTTCAAACTCGCTCCAGTTACTGATAAAGAAGCAGATGACATGATAGCATCCATCAAAACACAAAAAATACTTCAAGGAGTAAGGGGCGAAAAGCCATCTGATATTACAAAACTATCTGAATGCATTCAGAGACTATCTCAACTAGTTACTGACTTTAAGGAAATTAAGGAACTTGACATGAATCCTGTCTTAGTGATGGAAAAAGGCAAGGGCTGTAAGATTCTTGATGTAAGGATCGGACTCTGATCGCAATTCATTCGTAAATTTTTATTTATACTGTTTTAGAATATTTATACAACCTAAAGTGAATCTCATTGTGGCAAATGTTGAGAAACTTAAGACCATAAGAACAGGCGAAGATTATATTCAAAGCCTAAGAGGAAGAGATCTCAAAATTTACCTTTTTGGAGAACTAGTAAAAGAACCAGTAGACCATCCAATGATTAGACCATCAATTAATGCAGTAGCTGAAACATATGACTTGGCTGTACGAGAAGAGGAACTCGCATCTGCACATTCATCCCTTACTGGATTACAAGTAAACAGATTTTTACATATTGCAGAAAGTGCACAAGATTTAGTTTTACAAAATAAGATGCAAAGAAAACTAGGGCAAAACACTGGGACATGTTTTCAAAGATGTGTGGGAATGGATGCACTGAATGCATTACACTCTACTACATTTGAAATTGATGAGAAACATAAAACAAACTATCATAAACGATTTTTAGAATTTGTGAAGATGGTTCAAAAAGAAAATCTTGTAATTGGCGGTGCGATGACTGATCCAAAAGGAGACAGAAGTAAAGGACCGGCAGAACAAGATGATCCTGATTTGTTTACCAGAGTAGTTGCCAAAGATGATAAAGGAATCTATGTTTCAGGAGCTAAAGCACATCAAACTGGCTGCATCAATTCACATTGGATTATTCTAATGCCTACAGTACGATTAACAGAAAATGATAAAGACTGGGCTGTAGTTGGTGCAATTCCAGCAGATGCTAAAGGTGTGACTTACATCTATGGAAGACAATCATGTGACACAAGAAGTATGGAGGAAGGAACAATTGATGATGGTAATGCAAAGTATGGTGGACAAGAAGCCCTAATAGTTTTAGATAGAGTATTCATTCCCTGGGATAAAGTATTCATGCATGGTGAATACGAATTTGCATCAATGTTAATTGAACGCTTTACTTGTTATCATAGACGTAGTTATGTCTGCAAAACTGGATTAGGTGATGTCCTAATTGGTGCAGCAGCTACTATAGCTGACTATAATGGTATTCCAAACGTATCTCACATTAAAGACAAAATTATTGAGATGACTCATCTTAATGAAACAATTTTTGCTGCAGGAATTGCATCATCACACCAAGGACACAAAATGAAGTCAGGCGTATATCTTAATGAAGACATGCTTGCCCAAGTTTGCAAACACAATGTAACTAGATTCCCATATGAAATTAGTAGATTAGCACAAGACATTGCAGGTGGATTGGTTGTAACATTGCCATCTGAGAAAGATTTTAGACATCCAGTGGCAGGGCCATTGCTAAAAAAATACCTTGTAGGTCGTAAGGGGGCTGATGTTGAAAATAGAATGAGAATTCTTAGATTAATTGAAAATATGACTCTTGGACGAAACGCTGTAGGTTATCTTACAGAATCAATGCATGGAGCTGGATCTCCACAAGCACAGAGAATTCAAATGCAAAGACAGATGCAAATTGGATACAAAAAGAATCTTGCAAAAAAACTTGCAGGTATTACAAACGACATTGAAAAACCAAATGAGCATTCTGATTATTTTAATCGTGTATTCAAGACCAAAGACTCTGTTCTTTAGAACTGCTTTCAAATTTGATATGTGAGTCTGTTTGTAAGTTAAGAAAATTATTTTTGATCTTTTTCAGAATCTTTTGATTTTTCTGTATCAGAGAGATTACTTTCTACGTGCTTTGCATACTCGTTATCTTTTTCTATCTTTTCTAACTCTGGAATACTTGCAGATGATTCTAAATTAGAATCATTTTGCTTAAATGGATCCTGCAAAGCAAGCTCTTTCTCACTTTTCTTCTTAGACATTTGCTTTACAACCATAATTCCTATGACAATTACGATTATGATGTAGTTTATCGGAGGTTTCAATAACTGAGTGACATATCCTACCTGTGGAATTACATAGGCGACTTTACCGATATACTCTTCTTTGGTAATTGGAAAATCTGTTCCTGGAATCGATGCTGGATTTGCATCTCCTTTTGTCCTGATGGTTTTAGGCTCATCCTCTATAATTGATGCAACTCTATGTACAATTACTCTATCATGTCCTGACGGACGATTAAAGACAATGATATCGCCAACTTTAATGTCTTCAAATGGTTCATGACCTTGAACAATCAATACATCATATACTTGTAAAACTGGAATCATACTTCCACTGGCCACTACATAAAATGGATTCTGTGTCCCAAATGCAACTTGTAGACCAACCCAAATCACAATTACTCCTATAACTACAATTATGATGTCTTTGAGTATTCCTTTTGAAATGGATTTTTTGTTCAACTTCATTAAATCGCCTATAGTTTGATTGATTAAATTAATCTGCACTTATTGTAGCTTGCTGCCACATTCTTCGCAGAACTTGGAGCCTTCCTTATTTGAAAATCCACAACTTACACATTTTCCTGGTTGGACGGATTGCTGTATTGCAGGACTTCCTAAAAGAATGACTTCTCCTACCTTTCTTATGCTATTCCATGGAATACTTCCCTCAGTTCCATCATTTTTCACAATTATCAATACTACTGATTGATTAGAATCCACTCCAACTTGTTTTGCCTTTCCCACTTTTTTTGCATTTTCATCATACACTGCCAATCCTTCAATTGAGCTAATTGCTGTAGCTGGACCTGGTTGTGTAACTGATTGTGTGCTGACTTCTGGTTTTGCTTGAATTTGTACAGAAGGTTCAGGTCGTGAAATCTGTGATGTAATGGTTTGACTTGGAGTTTCTAATGGTTTTGCACTTCCAACTTCAACTGTTTCATTTTGTTTTTTGAATTCTCTGTATTCAGCTATTGTTGCACTACATGAATTGCAAATATACTGGCCTTTTTCTGCAAGAACTAAATTTTCTGCAACTTCTTCATTTGGATTTTCATATTCGATTTTTGGAGGACCCTCAAATTCTTTTTCACATGTATTGCAAAAATATTTAGTAATTTTCTGACTATCTAGTCTACCAATTGGTGCCAAAAATAGATCTGGGCCTCCCAAATTTCCTTTCATTTGTTGTTGGTCATTTACAGTTGCCATTACATAACCGCCAGATCCTCTTAATTTTTTAAGTCTAAGTTCGGTGCTCATATCTCCGCTTTATTGAAACGACATTTAAGTATATATCACTAAATCTGTTTTTTGATTTTTCTTTTCCAACAAAAAATACGGTGCTAATTCTGGTGAACATTTTTAGGTACGTTCTGTAAATTATACTCAAATGGGAATAACAGAAATTTCAGATGCAAAGTCTTGGGAAATCAATGTAATCCACTCTGATATGCCAGTGTTTGTTGACTTTTGGGCCCAATGGTGTGGTCCATGTAGAATGGTTGGCCCAGTTGTAGAAGAACTGGCAAATGACTATCAAGGCAAAGTAAAATTTGTCAAAGTCAACGTAGATGAAGCAGGCGAATTAGCATCAAAATACAATGTCTTTAGCATTCCAACCCTAATTCTCCTAAACAAAGGCGAGATAGTTAGTCAGCAAGTTGGTGCAGCATCAAAAGAGTCATACAAAAATATGATTGATAGAGCATTACAAGCATAAACCATTACACATTTTTTCATTTTTTGATCCTAAAGTAATTAATATTCCAAAACTAAAGCATGGATATGTCATTTGGTGAAGTAGATACACTAAACATGTTATTTGACAAGCTGCAAAGTTTGTTTGATGATTCTCAGGGATACTATGAATCATTTCTTGATACCAATAACATGTACAAAAAAGGTCTCTTAACTGACAAAGAGTTCTTTCAAAAACTAGGTGATTATGTTGTAGCTTACTCTGCATTAGAATTTTTAGCAATCAAAGTCATCTTTGAGCTGAAAAAATCTCGTGGTTCTGGCACTGGTAATACACAATCTCCAGGACTGATGCCTGGAATGGGACAACCTGGAATGATGAGTGGAATGGGAATGCCAAGATCTGGTTCTGCACAAAATCCTGTGGGTGGTCCACCTGGTATTGTATCTGCACAACAAGCATTTGGTGACGTTGGAACTTTACCTTCTCCTGATCCTGCTCTTATGCCAAGAAGATCTGTTGTATCTAGTGAAAATGGATGTACTGCATGTGGTGCATCATTAAGACCAAATGCAAAGTTCTGCACAAAATGTGGCACTAAATCATAAAATTAAAAATTATTTCAAAACTAGTCTTGTGTTGTACCACACTCAGGACAGAATTTTGCTGTTTTTGATAACGTGGTACCACATTCAGAACAAAACTTTCCATCTGCACTAGTTTCTGAAAATGCATTTCCATAAACATTTGAACTTTTGACAGCACCTGATGGCTCATACTTGTCATCATCAATTAGAATTGGTGCAAAGTCTTGCTCTACCATAAATGTCAGCATTCTTGGAATAGAGTTTTCTTTGTTTTGAGGATCTGGAACAGTGTCTCCTAGCCAAAATGCAAATCTCATCAGAGTTAGTTCTGGAGTAGAAAATGCAAGTGTATGTTTTGACATGTAATCTTGTGCAGCTTTCTTTCCATCAAAAACCTTCATGAAAATTTGTAATCTTTGTTTATGTATAATAGTTTCTGGAAAAATTATTAATGGACCGGGGGGGAATTGAACCCCCGACATCCTCGTTGCGAACGAGGCATTATACCACTAAACCACCGGCCCTTGCATTACCTCTCAGAGATGTGTTTTTATTCATTTTCTAATGAAAATCGTCGATTTGCAATTATCTTTCTGATAATCAAGTAAATTACAACTGCAGAGATAGCAAGAATTATTCCTAGATAAACGATAATCTTACTAAATTCACTTATGTAATCTCCTTTTAATTCAGGTACGTTCTGCACAACATCTTTTGGAATTATTCGATATATCTTACCATTAGATAATGAAACAATATACAAAAAGCCATCTGGCCCTTCTTCAACATCTGTAATTGCCCCAAAACCTGTCCCAAACAAAATTTCTTCATTTGACTCATCAGTGTTTAGTGTGTTGTCTTGTAAATAAGGCGAATTAAAAATAAAGCCAGTTCTATCGTCATTTAGATTAAATCTGTAAATATTTCCGTTAATGCAATCTCCTACAAACACTTTATCTGTTTGTGCAAATATCTCTGATGTGCTAAATGCAATTCCCGTAGGACAAACTGGTTTTTCCCATACAAATTCTGGATTATTATACACAAAATCTCCATATTTTGGTAATGAATCAATTAAAGTTTGATTCTTTGTAATACCCGTTATCTCAATCCAACCACTGTTAAAATTTTCTGGCACCATGTTAATTTCATCATTTGCATCATCACCATTTTCAGTATCCCACAAATTTCCAGTTATTGGATCTACTGTTATTCCAAAACTATTTCGAATTCCCATTGCATAATATGATCCTGGAGGATCTATTCTTAGAATCACACTAGTATCATTTTTCCAATCAGCATCTCTGTTTTGTAGTCTGCCATAATTTCCATTATCTCCAATCACTGCATATGTCTGACCGTCAAAACTAGTCATTGCACCACCATTGTGATAATAATTATCACTTGGTAATGTCTTAAGCAATACTGGATTTACTAATTTTTCTCCATTCCAATCATATCTGTAAATTCTATTTTCTATTGCTTTTCCTGCATCAACATCAGCTGCTGTAAAATAGACATAAACTTTGGATCCATCAGATGTAATTCCAAGCATTCCACGCTCTCCATCTTTTGCAACAGATACATCCAAAACAGACCATGGTTGTAAAACGCCATCTTTTACCAGCCTAACTGTTCCATCGTATCTTTGCAGTACCAAAATATCATCTCCCAGAAAGGTCATTGTAGTTGGATTATTTGGAATTCCTTCTGCTACAAATTGTTGCACTAGATAATTTTCATCAAGAACTTGTGGTAATGATTGATTACCGCTATGTTCTGCAAATATTTCCGGTAGTCCAATAAAAATAACTATACATAATACAAGTAAAATTTTCACAAAAAAATTACAATTTTGAGCTAGTTAAATCTACTGAGTTTTCTGGCATGATACTTTTGTATACCATACTCAACGCATAATAGACTGCAGAACACAAAAATTTCTGATGACGTATGACACCGTGATCACAAATTCACACATAATTTTACCTCAAGGAATACTTGACAAAAATATTATAATTGATGACGGAAAAATCGTTGGTTTTACAAATGATATTCCTTCATGTGATAATAAAATAAACGGAAATGGTCTAATCTCAATACCAGGACCAATAGATACTCATGTTCATTATGGAGTGTACTCTCCAATTGATCAGGCTGCAAAAACTGAATCACATGCAGCAGCTATTGGTGGAATAACAACTATGATGAGAATGTTGCGACTAGGAAATTCTTTTAAAACTTCATTGCGAGATCAGCTAGATGCTGCATCAAAAAATCATTACATTGATTATACAATACATGCGTCTATTTTCACTCCTCAACAAATTAGCGAAATGCCTTACTGTATTGAAAAAGGAATCACTTCATTTAAAATTTACATGAATCTTGGCGGTGATGTGGGACATGTGTATATGGATATGCCCCCATACTCTTCTAAATTATCTGAAGCAACAGTAGATGTAAATGATAAACTAGTAGAAAACATAGTAAAAACTGCTGCATCACTTGGATGTCCTGTATTGGTTCATGCTGAAGATTATGAATCGTGTGCATGTGGAATAAAGACTGCTAAAGAGAAAAAACGTGATGGTCTTCCTGCATGGTCTGAGAGTAGATCTCCTGAATTTGAAGCAAAGGCAATCAAAACTGTTTCAAAATTTGGAAGAGATTATGGATGTGTAATTTACTTTGTTCATATTGGTTCTCAAAAAGCATTACAACAAATTAGCGAAGAGCGAAAACTAGGAACAAAAATTTTTGTTGAAACATGTCCTCATTATCTGACTTTATCATATGAAAATCAGAAAGGATATCTTGCCAAAGTTATGCCTCCTATCAGAACAGCACAAGATAATGCTGCAGTATGGGATGCACTATCGAACAATCTTATTGATACTATAGGAACAGATCATGTTGCAAATCAACTAAAACTAAAACTTGGTGGCACTGATATCTGGGGAGCGTTGGCAGGATTTCCAGGAATAGGTACAGTGATACCAATTTTGTTAAGCGAGGGAGTAAACAAGAATAGAATTTCACTTGAGAAATTTGTTCGATTTACAAGCAGTAACGCTGCTCAAATATTTGGAATGTATCCAAAAAAAGGAACACTGTCTAAAGATGCAGATGCTGATATTACCATGATAGACTTAAAAAAAGAAAATAAAGTGTCTTCTGAACTGTTTGGTGGATTTTCTGATTATGTAGTATATGAGGGAATGTCGTTGAAAGGTTGGCCTGTTAAAACAATTGTAAGAGGACATCTAGTTGCTGAAGATTTTGAAGTTGTTGGAAAACTAGGACATGGAAAATTCATTGATCGTCCATATTGATATTTTCCAATAAAAAAATTGAGATCGGATCTTAAGACCAGCAACGGTTAGTTGTTTGGTGAGAGTTCCAATCACGCTTATTTCATCAAAATAGTATTTAGATCATACTGATAATTTCTACGTGAGTCTTTTAAGGAAAATTTCCTAAATTATTACGGTCTTCATACGTTAACAGGAGTCATTCGTTTACCTACTGACCGACCACCGTCCAAGACTTGGGCAATTTGGCCCAAGTCTTTTTTCATTAACCATGGATCATTGATCTGAACAAATGGTTCATGTATCTTTTAAACTACTTTTTGCTCTACTATGCTATGTTAGAAAATAAGGAGTCAAAACCTGCATGGGAAGAACTAAGAGGACTATCATGGCTAGTTTCAGATGACGAATAGATTTCTAAACTCATAAAATAGTCTAAATTTTGATTTGAATTTAACAAAGGCTTTTTAAAATAAAAACGATTACTAAATCATTGAATAAATTCTGGATTTTATTTTTATTCACATTTGTTTTAAGCATTAGTCTTGTTTCAATACTTTTTGAAAATACTTTTGCACAAGAAATTATTCCTCCAAGAAAACAATGGAAAGAAGTACCTGACATGGAAATATTGACATGTAAACCTGGAATGATGCTTTTACAAAAAAGTGATGGCTCTCCTACATGTATTACACCGTCTACATATCTCAAATTAATTGACAGAAAATATGGAAAATATGATTCCACACTTTTTGTAAAGCGACCTGAGATGATTGACAATCTTTTGGGTAATATGGTCTCAAACCAAAATATGATGCAGCACTGGCATGATATGATGATACAAAATCCAAACATGATGCAAGAAACAGTGAATGTGTGGATTCCAAAAATGAAATATGACTCAAACTTTTTGAAAAAATTTATGGATCCAATGATTAATGATCCTAAGATTAGAGAAAAAATGATTACAAAAATGAAAGAACACAATATGATGACAAACACACTACAGGAAAATACTATGTGGATGCATTCAGTACATGAAGAAATTACTGGAGAAGGTATGAATTCACCAATGGGACAAAATCATTCCCCACATGCAGATATGCAATCAAACACTCATGATACAATGCAACATGCCATGTCTTTTCATAATCAAGACATTATGATGGATATGATTCACCACATCTGGGTAAATGATTCCATGAGGGACAAAATGACTGAATTCATGCTTGGAAATCCAAATCACATGCATTTGATGACAGATCAATTGATGGGGCAAATACTCAATTCTATGATGGATGATTCTACTTTACGCCAACAAATGATAGACATAATGCTAGAAAATACAGAATTTATGAATTCAATCCGACATGAAAATTCATCTCAAGACACTTCAAAATAATTTTCTAAATTATATCAAATTTACCGCCAATCTTGGCTCTGTAAATTATATCTGGTTTTCTGATAAATATTCCTGATTCCATCACTCCTGTAATTTGTTTAATTTTTTGGGTGAGTGCTTTTGGATCTTTGATTACTCCAAAGTCACAATCAAGAATAATATTTCCATTTTCTGTAAAAAATGGATAACCTCTATCAAGTGAGCGCAGTTCTGTTCTTCCCCCTAATTTCTTGATTGCATCTGTTACTGAATTTCTTGCAAGCGGATGAACTTCTACTGGAACTGTTCTTGTAAAGTTTTTAACAAATTTTGATTTATCTGCCATGACTACTACTTTTTTAGCTAGACTAAACAAAATATTTTCCCGTAACAAAGCTCCACCTCCACCTTTAATGACAAATCTTTGAGAATCAATTTGATCAGCACCATCAAAGACAACATCTATGTGATCAACATGATCTGCCTCTACTAATGGAATGCCTCCTTTCTCTGCAATCAATTTTATCTGCAATGATGTTGGTACGCCTTTAATTTTGTAATTTTTTGTTTTAATTAGTGATGAAAGAGATTTTACAAGTACAGTAGCTGCTCTACCACTACCGAGTCCAATCACATAACCGTCTTTTACAAATTTTAATGCATCAGTTGACAATGCCTCAATGGCATCATCGTAGGACAATTATTCTACCTCTGCTTGCTCAATCTTGGAGAGAACTTTCATTATCTCTCCCTTGATTTTATCTAGGTCGTCTGAATTATCTTCATCAAAGTCATCTTCTAGTACTATGCTTGGATTTGATTTCTTTGGCTCTGGAAGGGCTTTATGCTCAGTTATCTTTGCAACTTCTTTATTGATGTCTGGCTTTGTTTCAAATTTAATTTCAGGTTTTGCAATGGTTTCTTGTATGATCTCAATTTTATCTTCAATCTTTGGTTGAACTGTTTCTCTTATGACTTCTTTTGACTTGGTTATTTCTTGTATTGTTTGCTCTTTTGGTTCAATCAATTTTTCAAATAATGGGAATTTTGGCTCTCTGTTTGAAAATCTAGTTAATGTAGTTAATTCAAATGATTGTCTTGAACCTGATTGTGGAATTACTATTGGTTCTAATTTTACCTCTTCTGGTTTTTCAAAGTTGAATACTTTTCTACTTGGTTTTGATTCTGGTTTATTTTCAACTACTTGCTCTTTTTTAATTTCTGGTATTGTTACAGTTGCAATCTTTGATGATAATTCATATAATCTATCATCTAATTTTGATAGTTTTTGATCCATTAATGTGATCAATCCATCTCCAACTGGACCTAAATCTGGATGATGACTTGCAGCTTCAAGTTTTTCTAATCTTGCTAATACAATTCCCAACTGATGTTGGTACTTTAGCAATAATTTATCACGTTGAATCTTTGGAAAATCTGAATCTGTTTGATATAATCTGGAAATAGTTTTTGTGAGGATATCTTTTTCGATTTTTAGAGAATTAATTTGGCTTTTGATATGTGAGCTAGCACCAAGACTTAGTAATTGCGTTTTATTTCTTGGCATTTTTCTTGCGGCAGCTGCCGTAGCAACACCTGCTAATGAACTAAGAATTATTGCAATCTCTTGCATCTACGTATACCATTTAATCCAGGAATACTTTCTGCGTTTAGCCTCTGGAAAACCACAGCTTGCACATTGGTGGTGACGTCTATGAAGTGCATTATTACCGCATCTTCTACATCTGATGTGTACTTTTTTCTTAGTAAAGCCACCCATTGAAGTTGTGCCTCTAGTCATCTCATATCACCTAATTTGCTGCTGGTGGAGGAGATATCATAACAACATTGTCTCCTCTGACGACTATTGTTCCTAGGCTTTTTGAATTGCCATCAGCAGGAATTTCCTCTGATGAGTCAAGTAGCAGGTTCATGTGTTGGTCAAAACCGAGTAAACTACCTCTAATTGTTTTGCCTCCTTTGAGTTTTATCAATACGATTTGATTGATACTCTCATCCAATACTTTTACTGCCATATCAACGGACATCTATTTCACTTATTGGCTTTGATGTTGAGGGATTATATTAAAATTTCATTGGTGTAACTTTGAACTATGCCCAGTGAGGCAAGTTTGACACTTTTTTTCGAGATTTTTCATGATTTCATCTAAAATTATCTGCCCTTCTCTCTTAGTGGCTTTTCTTGGATCCCCCCAAATTCCATTTTTAGTAACTTTTGGAAATGATTTTGTTGCCAATCGACCTAAACTGCTAATCTGCGACTTGTTCATTCCATCTGTAACAAGTCCCTTTTTTGCCAATTTCATTTTTATGTTTTTTGAGATTGCAAGCATCAATGACGTCTCTACAAATCCAGCATGATCAAATTCTCTTTGCATAAAATGCCAATATGAAAGTGAGAAAACATCAAGTTTGTTTTTTGATAACTTCTGTAATTTTTCATCAATATTTTTTAACGGTTTTAGATTTCCATGATGTCCATTAATGACAAAAATTGTTCTGATGTTATTTGCAAGAAGTGATGTACACAAATCAGTAATAACTGTATTAAGAGTCGATTCCTTGATACTCAAGTTGAAAAATGGTGCATGTTCATATGATACTCCATATGTTATTGTCGGTAAAAGTAGAAAGTTTTCCTTTTCTGATAACTGTCTTGCTATTTCAGTAACAATATCTGAATCAGTTGATATTGGTAAGTGTGGACCGTGTTGTTCTATTGAGCCTACAGGAATCACTGCAACTTGTTTTTTCTTTACAATTCTTTTTCTTAGTTCGGGATCAAACTGAGATTTAATTTCTACCATCTAATTCACTTGGACTTGATGTGAACCTTTCTCCAACGAACTTCAAGCTTGTTTTCTAGATGCATCTTTGTTGCCTTTAACAAAGTATCTGCTTCTAGTTTTTGACCTTTGGATTTGATTTCTTCTAGTGTATCATTTGGATCAACTTTAAAAGAATCTTGGAAAATTATTGGTCCTTGATCCAAGTTTTCAGTTACATAATGAGAAGTTACACCAACAATTTTTGTTCCCCTCTCATATGCTTGAGCATATGCTAGAGCACCAGGAAATGCAGGTAATAATGATGGATGAATATTGATTATTCTATTTGGATATCTCCAAACAAAGTTTGGACTAAGAATTTTCATATATCTTGCAAGCACGATCAAATCAATTTCATGTTTTTTACAAACCTCTATTATTTTCTCTTCAGCTTTTTCTTGATTTGATTCTCCTATCACGATAAATGGAATTTTTGCTTTCTTTGCTATTGGTTCTAATGTTTTCTCTGTTCCTATAATTACTGAAATACTTCCTTTCAATGATTTCTTTTTTGCAGCATCAAGTATTGTCTCCAGACAGCGTGGCTCTTTTGTAACAAGTATTGCAATGTTTTTTTCTAAATTTGTTTCATGATGAGTACTTACATCCATCTTTTCTTTTTTTGATAATACTTGAATTCCAGAATCAAACTTCTTTACATCCACTGCTTTTGTAAAAGATGCTTCAAGATACATTCCAAAAAGACCTTTTATTACATTTTGATTTACTTTTTCGATGTTTCCACCGTTTTCAAATACGAAATTAGTAAATGATGCAACTATTCCCTCTCTGTCTTTTCCAACAACTGTAATCCCAATCACTGTCTTTTTCATAACTTTTTTTGATCACTATTTTCTCATTATTAATCATTCACAGAAATTTACAATCTATGCGGGAGGTGGGATTTGAACCCACGAACTCCTAAGAGATAGGGTCCTAAGCCCTACGCCTTTGACCAGGCTGGGCGACTCCCGCATCGGACTTGCCATTAAACACAAATTTATCTATTATTGAAGTAAAGTGTGGCAAAATTTTTTGGTACTAATGGAATTCGAGGAGTGTTTTCTGAAGATTTCACCTTAGAATTTGTACATGACATGACATTAGCAATTGCAACATATTTCAAAAAAGGACCGATATTAGTTGGATATGATGGAAGAGAATCAAGCCCAATAATTTCTAAAGTTGTATGTTCTGCACTAAATTATGCTGGGCTTGATTGCAATAATGCAGGAATTGTACCAACACCATGTCTTGAATACGCTGTAAAGACACTTGGATACTCTGGCGGAATAATGATCACCGCATCTCATAATCCTCCACAATACAATGGAATCAAACCTGCTGCAAAAGATGGAGTAGAAATTTCAAGAGAGGATGAATTGATAATCGAAGATATTTTTCTGAAAAAAAATTGGACAAAAAATCCTTCAAAGTGGGGAATTACAGGAACAGAAAATAAAGCAATTGACGTTTATGTTGATGGAATATCTTCTCAAATAGATACACAAAAAATAAAATCAAGAAATCTTAAAGTTGTTCTGGATTTAGGAAATGGAGCACAAGCTATGACTGCACCTTTATTTTGTAAATCTCTCGGATGTGAAACATTTCTGATAAATGAAAAAATTGATGGTGCATTTCCAGGTCGTGGTTCAGAACCAACACCACAAAATCTTTCTGAACTTTCTAACACAGTTCAAAAAAATAATGCTGATCTTGGAATTGCATTTGATGGTGATGGTGATCGAAGTATATTTTGTGATAATAATGGAGAAATACTTACTGGTGACAAATCTGCACTGGTTCTGACAAAATTTATCTTAGAAAAAAATCCCAATTCTCTAGTTGTTACCTGCTTGAATTCTGGTTCAAACATAGAACTTGTTGCAAATGAATTTAATTCTCAAGTTATACGAACCAAAGTTGGAAGTGTGGAAGTATCTCGAAAGATGGTACCAACAAATGCATTGATTGGTTTTGAAGAAAATGGTGGATTCATGTTTGGAAAACATAATCAAGTAAGAGATGGTTGTATGACTTTAGCTTTAATGTTGGAACTTTTAGCTACATCTGAAAAAACATTATCTGAGGAAACTTCTAGTCTTCCACCTTCTTTTACAACTAAAGATAAAGTTGCTTGTTCTCATGAAGATTCTAAAAAATTAATACAATCACTAAAAGAAGAATTTCCAAATTCTGATACAACTGATGGAATCAAAATTACAACTGATTCTAAAAATTGGGTAATGATAAGACCTAGCGGAACAGAACCCATAATCAGAATATATGGCGAAGCTGAAAGTCAGCAAAAATTGGACACTTTGATGACAAAATACCTCCAAAAAGTCAAGTCTGTCATTTCCGATAACACTTTTAAAACCAATTACTAGCATGATTGGAATGGAGAATGATCCCTAAAGGGTGACATAGTATGGGTAAAGCTTATTATGTAAAATTTGAGACGCCTGAAGAACTCGTAAATCCAATCTTGGAGGCTGTTAGAGTCGCATCTACCAGCGGTAAAGTAAAGAAAGGAACCAATGAAGCCACAAAGGCAATTGAGCGAGGAACAAGTAAACTAATCGTTATCGCTGAAGATGTTGAACCACCGGAGGTAGTTGCTCATCTTCCAATTCTATGTGAAGAACAGGGTGCAGCATATGCATTTGTTCCAAGCAAACAAGAATTAGGAAAGTCTTTGGGCATTGACATTACTTCTGCCGCTGCAGCAATTTTAGATGCTGGTGATGCACAACACATAGTTGATCAAGTTGTCTCAGCAATTGCTAAAATTAAAGGTGGAAAGACTAGTAAATGAGCACTACAACAGACGACGTAACTCAATCTGAAATTATTCAAATTGTTGGCAGAACTGGTATCGCTGGTGAAGTTATTCAAGTTAGAGTAAAAGTTCTTTCTGGTAAAGATAAAGGTAGAATTCTCACTAGAAATGTAAAAGGTTCAGTTAGGATTGGAGAAATTCTAATGCTACGAGAAACAGAAAGAGAAGCAAAGAAAATTCATTAGGTGAAATAGATGAGTCTTTTAGTTAAACCCTGCAGTTTTTGTGCTAGACCTGTTGCAAAAGGTTCAGGTACAATGCTTGCAAAAAATGACGGAACAGTTTTATGGTTTTGTTCAGCAAAATGCAAGAAAAATGCACTAGAACTAAAACGTGATCCAAGAAAATTAAAGTGGACCAAAAAATACGTTAAAGGCGGAATTCAACACAAGAAATAAAATTGACTGAACACACTCTTTTCATTGTAAAACCTGATGCCGTAGCTAGAAAACTTACTGGTGAAGTCATTGCAAGATTTGAAAGAAAGGGATTCAAACTTTTAAAATTAAAGATGTTTACATTTACACAAAAACAAGCTGAAAATTTCTATGGCGTTCATAAAGACAAACCATTCTTTGGTGAACTTACATCATTTATTACATCAGGTCCAGTAGTTGTAGCAATTATTGAGGGAAACAATGCAATTGCAACTACACGAATAATGATTGGCGCAACAAAATCTTTTGAGGCAGCACCTGGTTCAATACGTGGTGATTTTGGATTGGGATTTAGTGACAATATCATTCATGCATCTGATTCACAGGAAAGTTTTGATCACGAATCGAGGGTAGCATTTGAGTGATCTGATTGCAAATTCGTCAACCCATAGTGGTAGTTCTTGGTCACGTAGACTCTGGTAAAACATCTCTCTTAGATAGAATTAGGGGTACAGGGGTTCAAGGTAGGGAAGCTGGAGGCATTACTCAACACATTGGTGCAAGTTTTCTTCCAACTGAAACAATCAAAGAGACATGTGGTCAATTATACAAAAAATTACAAGAATCAGAAAACCAAGTTCCTGGAATTTTAGTAATTGATACACCTGGACACGAAGTATTTACAAATCTCAGAGCAAGAGGCGGTTCTGCTGCAGATATTGCAATACTTGTAGTTGATGTTAATAGAGGATTTCAACCACAAACAAATGAGAGCCTAAAAATTCTACAAAGCAGAAAAGTTCCATTTGTTGTTGCACTAAACAAATGTGATCAAATATCTGGATGGAGAAAATCAGAAACTAAATTTATCACACAAGCAATCAAAGAACAAGACGCGTTTATTCAAACTGATCTTGATCAAAAAATCTACGATGTAGTGGGAACACTGTCTATTTTGGGATATCAATCTGAAGCATTTTATCGAGTTAAAGACTTTAAATCTGAAATTGCAATTGTACCAATCTCTGCAAGATCTGGAGTCGGAATACCTGAATTACTTGCAGTATTGGTTGGATTGACACAGCAATACTTGCAAAAAAGATTAGATCAAAAAGAAAAGGAATCTAGAGGAATAGTGCTTGAAGTAAATGATGAGATCGGACTAGGTCATACAGCTAACATAATTTTGATTGATGGCAGCATCAAAAAAGGTGACACGATAGTTGTTGCAAAAAGAGATTCAGTTATAGTAACAAAACCAAAAGCAATTCTTTTACCAAAACCACTTGATGAAATGAGAGATCCTAGAGATAAATTCAAACCCGTACAAAGTGTTGATGCAGCTGCAGGACTCAAAATCGCATCCCCTGATCTTGAAGGTGTTTTGCCTGGTAGTACTCTGTATGTTGCCTCAAGTCCTGCAGATGTGACAAAATATACCAAACTAATTGAATCTGAAATGAAATCTGTGTTTATTGATACGGAAACAAATGGCGTTGTTTTAAAATGTGATACTATAGGCTCACTTGAGGCAATAGTTGAGATGCTAAGACGCTCTCAAGTACCAATAGCTAAAGCAGACATTGGTCCAGTTAACCGCCGAGATATAATGGAAGCCAAAGCCATCAAAGAAAATGACCGACATCTGGGAGTGATATTATCTTTTAATGTCAAGGTACTTCCTGATGCAAAAGATGAATCAGAAAGCAGCCACATCAAAATTTTTGAAGATAGAATCATTTACAGTCTGATTGATAATTACAATGCATGGGTAAGTGAAGACACTGCCAATGAAGAAGATGCAGTTTTTGCAGAACTAACACCAATTTCTAAATTCACATTTCTCAAAGGCTATGTTTTTAGAAATACTGATCCTGCAGTATTTGGAATTAGAATTGATGTTGGAACTCTGAAACAAAAAGTCCCTTTTATGAATAAGGATGGAAGGCGAATTGGTTTGGTCCATCAAATTCAACTTGATAAAAAAACTGTAACTTCTGCCAAAGTAGGGCAAGAGGTTGCATGTTCTGTTCAAGGTGTAACAATTGGTAGACATATTTTTGAAGAAGAAGTATTTTATACATTTCCTCCGTCTCATGAAGCAAAAAAACTTCTTGCCAAATTTATGCACAAGTTAAGTTCTGAAGAACAAGCAACTCTGAATGAAATTATAGATATTCAGCGTAGCAAAGATGCAGCTTACGCTTACTAGTCTGAATATTTTTTGCAGATCATATGAATTCCAGGTGCGCCTACTGCACCCATCATTTTATCAACTATTTGTCCTGATTTGAACATGATAAACATGGGAATTGATTGTACTGCAAATCTCATTGCAATGTTTTGGTTTTGATCTACATTAACTCGCGCAAATTTTATTTTTGGATATTTCTTTGACAGACTCTCAAATATAGGGTGCATCATCTTACATGGGCCACACCAATCTGCCCAAAAATCAACTAACGTGGGATTCTCCGCAGAAATTATTTGAGTAAAATTTACACTATTTAGGTCAATTATTCCAGGCTGAAGGTGAGGCTGATTTTGCTGTCTGATCATCTCTTCGAGTTTTCTTTGTTTTATTTTCTCAATTTCAGGATCATCGGACAATAATTACAACAATTTGTTTCTATTAAAAAATCTATGTTGAATGTTTTTCAAATAATTTTTTACAATATTTTTTCTAGATCTTCAATCAATGTCTGTCTTAATTGGCATCGCTTCATATCTTTTAGAATTGCATATTGGACACTGATCAATGTATTTTGTCAAGCTTACAGAAGTGTAAACAATTCCGCAATCTCCACAAATTCTAAGATTTCTACTTAGTTTTCCCATGTTACAATGAATGGACATTATGATTAAAAACTTAGTCTTGTTTTTGCCTTTTTAATACCAAAAAATAACATGACTGGTGCTACAAAATACATTCCAACATTCATCAAAATAACTCCAATTCCATATCCTAGAATTTCTTGTTCTGAATCAGCTGCTGACATAATTGAAAGTGATGATAACATTGGGGTGATTCCAATTTTTACCATTTCTTTGAATACTGGGTTTTCTCTTTCCAGATCAGCTATGCTTGGCGAGAATGAATAATACAATTGGTTAAATCCACTCATAAACAAAGCACCTGATTCAGTATTCATCACTTTGTTATCTCTAATCTCTCTGAGAAATTGTACCTGTGGTGCCATCTCAGAGCCATATGCTGCAGTAGCAATAAGACATCCACCACCTTGTAGATTATCGTCAACTGTGCATACTCCGTCAACTAGGATTGTCCCTGTACCGCATTGTCCACTTTCCTGTTCTTTGATTTCTGACTCATCTAATCCAATTGCATCATAAATTGTCATATCTGGAAAGTTTGTATCAAACCAATCCTTGAATGTTGGTTCATTATTGTATCTATCAATGTAAAATTGTGGATCTAGAGTTGGATCCACAAAAGATGCTATCTCTTTTGGTTTTTCCAAGCCCACTGCTTGATAAATTGAGGAATATTCTGGAAAGTTTGTATCAAACCACTCTTTGTATTTTGGTTCATTATTGTATCTGTTGACATAAGACTGTGGATCTTTTGTCGGATCTACAAATGGAGCTGGGACTTGTAATGGTTTTTCCAAGCCCACTGCTTGATAAATTGAGGAATATTCTGGAAAGTTTGTATCAAACCACTCTTTGTATTTTGGTTCATTATTGTATCTGTTGACATAAGACTGTGGATCTTTTGTCGGATCTACAAACGATGCAATTCCTAATTCTTGTGTTGATTCCATCACTGGTGTTGGTTCTGATGTTGGTTCAGGTTCTGTTACTGATGTTGGTTCAGGTTCTTGTGTTTGTTCTGGTTGTATTGGAGGAGATAATTCAGTTACAGTGATCTTTACATCTTCTCTATCTTCTGATGCTCCTTTTTTCACTACTATATCAAAAACATATGATGCTGGGCCCTGAGATTCTGTTGGAGTCCATGTGAATTGCCCTGTCTCACTATTGATAGATGCACCTGTTGGTGGATTTTTTTCAAGACTGAATATTACACCTGTTAATGATTGAGTTAGTGTTGGAGTAAACACTAGAGTCTTTTCTTCTTCAATAGTTTTATCTGAAATTGAATTAAGTGCTAACACAAAATCTGGAATTGGAGCAACTTTTGTCCCATCAAATTCTACCTGCATGGAAATACCGTTCTCAATTTTATCTGTAAATGCCGTTACATTGTAAATTCCTTGTATTGAAAAAATAGTTTTTACATTTCTTGGAGTTGTTTCATATTCTCCTTGAGGATCTGAGAAACCACCAAGTAATTCTGCATGTCCATCTGGAGCTCTTACAATCACTGTAACTATACTGCCACCATCACTTTCGGTTCCAATAAATGAAATCTTTTCATCAACAGTGTAGAAACTTTTTTCCATAGAGACCGTAGTGACATTAGCATATGCTGGAGTAATGAGAATAATTAACGAAAATACCAAAGATACCAATAACTTTGTACGCATTATATGAAATGAATTACATTTGCATTTAAAAAACACGGATAAATTCTTCTATGGATTTGATAATAAAATTTCACCAAATTCAGAGATCAAGTAAAAATCTCATAAATATGCCATTATTTTGCTCAATTTTCATCTCATAAAATGTGGGGGCTTTAATTTCTACTTTGAAATTGTGTTTTGAAAAATCAAGTGGTTCACCATATGCTTTGGCATTGATTTTATATCCTTTATTTTCTTGAATTTCAAGTTCTATTCTTTTTATTGCAAAACCTTCCGTGATGAGAACAAAAGTCACTTCTTCTAACCAGCTAAACAATAGATATCTGAGATCTTTTCCTTGTGCGACAATTACTTTCTGATCTTTTTCTTCTACCTTATCTTGATCTAGTGTTAGATTGATTACTGCGTTTGCAGTAACCAAAAATGCCTCTTTGAGATCTTTTGCAGTTACTTCAATAAATGCGTCAGTTGCATGATCTAAAAACTTGTAACTCAACTATGTTTTTGAAATCTTGCTAATTATTAATTTAGATGGTCTTTGATCCATTTCATTAACCTGTGTTTTATTATTTTAGAACATTTTTTGTAGAATAAATTTCATTAGACATAAGGAAAATGACTTATCAAGGAATTTGCGATTAATTGAAATGTCTTTTTCCTTATGTTGTATTTATGAAATTAATATTATAATATAAAGCATTCAGATGTTTTTTATTTTTTAAATATTACAAAATATATTTTGAAAAATAAGTTAATATTGATTTATACTATATAATTTTGAAAAGAGAGATTATTGCTAATAACCATTTCTGCTTATTGATCCGTTATTCTTTATATGGATAAATTATCAAAATGTTACAATGAAAAAGATACAACTTCTAAGTGTTGTTTTTTCACTGATCATGATTACTGGTATTATTGCTGGTAATACAGTAGCATATGCTGAATCAGATGAAAAACATAATGACCTCAAAGAAAGACTAGCTGATTTTTGCAGTATGGATGACGAAGAAAAAGAAAAATTCTTTATGAATCATCCAAGAATTGCTGAGTTCAAAGATAGACTAGCAAATATTTGTGAGCAAAGTGAAGATCAACGTGAAATATCTATGGAAACTTTTCTCAAAGAGATTGCCCCTGAGCGAAAACCAGATTATAACATGGTAGGCAAACTAGAGAAATACTGTGCAATGTCTGATGATGACAAGGAAAAATTCTTGGCAGAACATGACAAAGCAGATCTAAAATCTAGAATGGATGAATATTGTGCATTAGATGAATCTGGAAGAGATGCTTACATTGCTGAACACAAAATGTTAGTAGATAAAATGCAAGAAAAACATCAAGAAATTCGTGATCATAAAGCAGAATATCAAAGATTCTGTCAAATGACTGAAGATGAACTTGCAGCAGAAATTACTGATGCTGAAAAATTGGCAAAAATTTCTGAATGGTGTGCAATGACACCTGAGCAAAGAGATGTATACAAAAAAGAACATTACAATACTGCAATGGATTTCAAAGAAAAACATCGTGACGCACTAGAGAGAATGAAAGAGAAACACGATCTATCTCCAAGAATGCGAGAGATGATCATGTCAACTGATATTTCTCCAGAGAGAATGGATGAACTCAGAGCCAAATACCAAGAAAGACACGGTGAATTATCTGATGAGAAAAGACAAGAACTCAAAATGAAATTCAAAGATCACATCTCAATAATGTCTAGTAAACTCACTGACGAGCAAAAAGCTGACATTAAAGCAAGACATGCAGAGATGAAGGCATTAAAAGCTGAATTGCGAGAAAAGTCATCTACACTAACTGATGAGGAAAAACAAGAACTTAGAGCAGAATTCATTGAAAAGGCAAAATCTATGCAATTGGCATGGATTTCACCACGACAACAAGTAACTGCAGGAATTGATGCAGAAGAAATTGAATGTCGTGAAGGATTTAGCCTTATAATGAAGACGTCAAACGGATTGCCAATGTGCGTAAAAGCAGATTCTGCACTTCGAATGATTGAAAACGGTTTTGCAGTTCCTGCAAACTAGCTTTTCTTTTTTATTTTTGAAAAACTGCCTAGTTCTGCATAGTTATTACAGTAAAATCTAAATGATTACCATTAACAACAACACCAATGGAACTGCCACGTGGAATGAAAGACTTTGAAGAAACAGAAAATTCCAACATTGAACACATTAGGAATCATTTTAAAAGACTATCCACTCTATATGGATTCTCATTTATGGATCCATCTCCAATTGAGCTGTTATCTGTATTAGAGACAAAGTCAGGACCCGCAATTAAAGATGAAATTTACTATTTCAAAGATAAGGGAGACAGAGAAGTAGCATTAAGGTTTGATTTTACTGTAGGGTTGACAAGATATGCAGCTTCACAAAAATCAATGAGGTTACCAGCAAAGATCTCAGCATTCGGTGGTGTATTTCGATACGATGAACCACAAAAGGGACGATATCGTTACTTTCACCAATGGGATATAGAGATTTACGGAAAACCCGGACTAGAATCCGAAGCTGAAATTATTGAATTAACATCCAGATTATTTGATTCCTTATTGCTCAAAGATATCACAATTGACATCAATCATAGAAATCTGGTAGAATCATTTATCAATCAAACATTTGATTCAAAAGATCCTAAACTAGTTGGAGATATGTTAAGGGCAATTGATAAAATACAAAAAAAATCAAAGCAAGAAATTCTAAATGAGTTCAAAGATAGATATGACATAAACAAACTAGAAAAGATTCTAGAGTTTTCACAAATCAAAGGAACAATACATGAAGTAGAATCAAAATTTGATACAACAAAGTTACAATCATGGGATGAATTAAAACAACTAATTGATTCACTAGAAAACAGAGGAGTTGTAAATACACGCATAAATTTTGGTATAGTTAGAGGACTGGATTACTACTCTGGAACTGTCTTTGAAGTGTTTGACAAAAATTCAACTCTTGGTGCTTTAGCTGGTGGAGGAAGATATGATTCGTTAACAAAAGCATTTGGACGAGAAGATATTGGAGCTACGGGTGTTGCAGGTGGAGTGGAGAGAATTATACTTACAATGCAAGAACAAAAAATAATTCCAGAAACAAAACAGACTAGAGTTTCAGTTTTATACATTAATGAAGAGATGCAAAAAGTTGCAATGAGCATTGCATCTTTACTTAGATTAGACAATATTCCAACTGATGTTGATCTGTCTGGAAAGAATCTAAAAAAACAAATCGAACAAGCATCTGAATCAAAGTATTGCATTATAGTAGCTCCAAAAGAGCTAGAACAAAGTAAGATTGTATTGCGAAACATGCACGATGGAACCGAGTCCCAAATTGATATAGAGCAACTTACAGATGATCCAAGATCTATTCTTAATTTAGAAAAGCTCTAGTTAACATCATAATTTCGGGACCACTAGTCATGGATCCAACTACAACTGAATGGTTGTTTACCAAGATTCCTGACATGACATATGGGATGCCGTTATTGATGGTAGTAGGCTCTACTCTTACACCCATCACATTTGCAAATACTTTCATGTCTTCTTCGTCAGCTTCTGGGTGTATTGCAGCCCCTGAATTGTTTGCAACCATTACTGCCCCCGTTTGATTAAACCCAGCAATTCTTTTCTGTAAAACTTCAACTCCTAATACTTGCTCTATTGTATGACAATCTTCTTTTGACAGCCAAGGTGACACAATAGCTCCTTTATCATTTGCACAAATCACATTACCAAGTGCAGTGTATTTTGAATCCAATACTCCAATTTCCATCTTGGTTTCTTTTTTTAGAAAATCATATTCATCCATGTATGCAGTCTTTGGAAGCAAAATTCCATTGTTATTCATGACCATCAATGCTCCTAAAAGACGAGTATTTGCAACAGAAGAATACAGGACTTCAGTATTCAAATACTCCCCAAGTTTGTCTGCTTTGGTTTGAGCAAAACCCATAGGAAGCAAAACAAAATTATCATTTGTATTAATGTAAATTCCTATGTTTGGTCCTCTGTAAACATCGAATTTGATAATATCCATTTGTTGTATATGATCTTCAAACGATATGAACGTAAGGAAATTTCAAATAGGATTTGAGCACAGATCTTTTATTGTAGTTAAGTTTAGTCCCGACTAATTTTGTCTAGCTTTAAATAATATCTGAATGAAAGTTGGTCTATGCCAATAGCAGAAAATTTCCCAGAAGGTCTAAAACCAATTGGAAAAATTAGTCACTCTGATGGTGAACATTATCACTGGGTTTGGGGTCCTGGTAAATCAAAAAACACTGATGGCTCACAAGCTGAAGTGTTTGCAGATACAGAAGTTGTAGCAGCTTATACTGCTCGTGGAGAAAAACAAGTTCCACTAGGTATTAGCGGTACAATGGTGGCTGTTGATTGGGATTCTTGTGTTGCAGATGGTGCATGTATTGAAGCATGTCCTGTTCAAGTATTTCAGTGGTATAGAACCGAAAAAGACATTCCAAATACTGAAGCAATAAATGCAACTTTTGCTGGAACTGGAAGTTCAGTTAAAGAAGAACGAAAAGATTTCACCGACAAAGCAGATCCAATTCGAGAACACGATTGTATATGGTGTATGGCATGCGTTTCAGTTTGTCCTCCACAAGCTATCAAAGTTGATCAATCAAACTTGGAAGCACACGATAAAGCAAAAGCAAGTTTTGTAAAGAATTAGCATATTCTGCAAATCCTACAATTAGAATTATTTTCATTTTGTTTATCATGTGATTGTTCTGCAAAAAATGAATGTGAATTGTGATTTATTATAAATTAGTTATAACTAATTTTGTCTAGCTTTAAATAATATTCCAATAATGTTTGCTTATGGTCGATTTAGTAATACCAGAAGATTTTTGTCACGAACAAAAACCAGTTGGAAAAACTAGTCATGGTAATGGCGAGAATTTCCATTGGATTTGGGGCAAAGGTAATCCAGAAGGCGCAGCATTCTCAAATGAAGAAGTAAAAGCAGCATATGAAGAAAGAGGAGAAAAACAAGTCCCTCTTGGTATTCATGGAACAACAGTTGCAGTCGATTGGGATTCTTGTGTTGCAACTGGTTCATGCTTTAGTGTATGTCCAGTTCAAACATTTCAGTGGTACAGAACCGAACAAGATATTCCAGCTAAAGACGTAGTTGGAAAAACATTTGAAGGAACTGGAAAAACTGAACAAGACGAACGATTAGATTTTACTGACAAATCAATGCCAATTCGAGAACATGATTGTACTGTTTGTATGGCTTGTCAGGAAATATGTCCTACAGGAGCTATTCGAATTGAACCAGCTAACCTAGAATGGCATGAGAAAGCAGCCGGTACCTTCGTCAAAATGGCAAGTAGTGGAAATCCACACGCACACGATTAAAGAATTAATTTCTTTTTTCTTCTTTTTACAAATTTTTTGTCCATCCTCAACAAATTTTAATCACTATCATACATCATTTTTTGCAGAGGTCGCCTAGCTCGGTAGGGCGCGGGCCTTGAGAGCCTGTGTGCGCAAGCACCCGGGGGTTCAAATCCCTCTCTCTGCGTTTTTATTTTTCTAATTTGCCTAATTCGGCTAATAAAGCTGATAGTTGAATCTCAGGATTTGCACCAACTAAAATTCTATAATCATATTTTGCAATTACTTCTAAAATCTCTGATAACTTTTCATGTTTTGTTTTGAACACTGCTGAATTTAGATATTTTAGAAAATCAGATTCTGACATTCCATAAACTTTGATTAATTCAATCATTTTCTCTCTTGCATCTAATATTTTTCCAGACAACGCCATTTTTAGAACCCCATCAACGTCACTAGTTTTTGTCAGTCCAGCAGATGATTTCACATTCTCTTCTGAAATGTCTCCTATGCTTGCAGTTGCCTGCATCAGATTAATGGCATGTCTAAGGTCCCCTTCAGAATAATCATAAATTGCCTTTAGTCCTTTTTTATCCGTTTTTACCTTCTCTTTTTTGGCTATGCTTTCTAGATGATTTATCATGTCTTCTTCAGGAATCGATGTGAACTTGAAGGTGGCACATCTGCTTTGAATAGGTTCAATAATTTTGGAGATATTGTTTGCAATCAGGATAAATCTACAATATTTTGCAGTATCTTCTATTATTCGTCTAAGCGCAGTTTGTGCATCAGAGGTCATCTCATCTGCTTCGTCTAAAATAATTATCTTAAATGGAACATCCACCATTCCTGCATACCTGGAAAATTTCTTTACTTTTTCTCTAACCATGCCTATTCCTCTTTCGTCTGACGCATTTAGCTCAAGTGTATAGTCTTTAGAATATTCGCCAAGAATCTGTCTGGCTATGCACAAAGCAGTAGTTGTCTTGCCAACCCCAGCAGAGCCAGAAAACATTAGGTGAGGCATATCTGTTGGGTCTTTGATTAGTGCTTCTAGGCTACCTATAATTTCTGTCTGATTTACAATCTCTGAGAGCTTTGATGGGCGGTATTTTTCCACCCACATGCCTGTAGATAACATGTGATCTTCTAGTCTATTTCCCACTAATAAATCGAAATTAATAGGATCAATTGATCTAACAAAATAGTGAACAGAATTGATCGATCCATTACATCAGGATCTTATGAAGGAGTAGTGATCTTAAGATGGAAATTGATAAGATAGAAAAATTGCACTCTATTGGATATAGTCTAAAGGATGCCAAAGTCACCATAAATCATGATATTAAATTCAATGTTGCAGGCCTTAAAATTAATGGCACCCAAGGCGAGGTTCTGAATTTACCTCAGTGGGTAGGAAAAATTCTATCTCAAAACAAGCTTGCTTCACTTGAAACACCTGACATGATTACAGAACTAAAACAAGCATTATCAAAAGAAAAGATGGTTGGAGAATACCAGATGTCTACACTTGATCCTCACTTTTACATCAAACTAAAAGAATCAATGAAAAATTTGAATCGTGATGATTTTAATCACGTAGAAAGTATTATGCTAGAATTATTTAGGATGAGGAGAGGGAAACTTGTAAAGCTTGCAGATTCAACCAAACTCAATTCTGAATTATATGGTAAATTAACTGTTGAAGAAAGTATTTTCTTTAAAACCATTCATGATAACAGTATAGAATTTGAAAAACAAGTTAGAGGAGATTTAAATGAGCAAAGTTCAAACTAGTACTTTTACTGAATCAGCATTATCTGATAAAGTAAAAGAATTTCTAACTAGATTCAAAGACAAGTTTGGTAGTTACAAGTATGTCGAGCAAATCGACGAGATGATGCCAAAGAGTGCAAAATTTATCATTGTTGATTATAATGACCTTGTAGTAGAACCTGAAATAGAAATTATTTTTACAACAGATCCTGATAGAGTTCTAAATGCATTTTCAAGGGCAATAAAGGAAGCTCTTCAAACAAGATTTCCTGATTATGCAGAAAAAATAAAAGATGAAGTTCGTGTAAGATTAGTAAATTATCCACTTCAACGAAGTCTAAGACAAATTAATGCTGAAACTATTGGAAATATTACCAGTGTTTCAGGTATGGTAGTTAGAGCATCAGAAGTAAAACCACTAGCAAAAGAACTCGTGTTTGTCTGCCCTGATGAACATCAAACAAAAGTAATTCAGCTAAAGGGAATGGATGTAAAAATTCCAATAGTATGTGACAATCCAAGTTGTAAACATAGAGATTTTGAATTAAAACCTGAAGCCAGCAAATTCATAGACTTTCAAATTCTTAGATTGCAGGAACTTCCTGAAGATCTTCCTCCAGGTCAATTACCTCATTACATTGATGTAACAATCAGGCAGGATCTTGTGGATAATGCAAGGCCAGGTGATAGGATAATTCTTACTGGAATAGTGAGAGTAGAACAAGAATCAATCGCAGGAATAACTAGAGGACACAGTGGATTATACCGATTACGAATTGAAGGAAACAATATTGAATTTTTGGGTGGAAGAGGTTCTAAGACTTCACGTAAAATAGAAAGAGAAGAAATCTCTCCAGAAGATGAAAAGATGATTAAAACACTTTCTCAAAGTCCTAATGTTTATCAGAGATTAATTGATTCTTTTGCACCTCACATCCAAGGACAATCTCTAATCAAAGAAGCTATTTTGTTATTGATTGTTGGTTCAACTCAAAGATTGCTTGGCGATGGGAGCAAGATTAGAGGTGACATTAACGTATTTCTTGTTGGTGATCCTGGTACTGCAAAAAGTGAGATGTTAAAATTTTGTGCAAGAATAGCACCAAGAGGACTGTACACCTCAGGTAGAGGTTCAACTGCAGCAGGTCTTACAGCAGCTGTAGTTCGTGATAAAACAGGAATCATGATGTTGGAAGCAGGTGCTGTAGTTCTTGGTGATCAGGGTCTTGTATGTATTGATGAATTTGATAAGATGAAACCTGAAGATAGAAGTGCACTACATGAAGTTATGGAACAACAATCTGCAAGTATTGCAAAAGGTGGTATTGTTGCCACACTAAATGCAAGAACCTCGATTTTAGCAGCTGCAAACCCAATGTATGGAAAATATGATCCATTCAAAAATATCACTGAAAATGTAAATTTACCAATTCCGTTATTGACTAGATTTGACTTAATTTTTGTAGTACGTGATATTCCAGGAAGAGAAAAAGATGAAAAAATCGCAAGACACATCATTGAATTGCATACACCACAGGGAACTGACAAACGTTCTGTAATTGATGTGGATACACTAACAAAGTATCTTTCATATGCAAAAAGATCTAGTCCTGATTTGACAAAAGAAGCAGAAGAAAAGATTCTTGAATATTATCTCCAAATGAGAAATGTAGAATCTGAAGAGATGATCACAGTCACTCCTAGACAGCTTGAAGGTATTATTCGACTTTCAACTGCCAGAGCAAGATTACTCATGAAAGACAAAGTAGAAGAAGAAGATGCAGAAAGAGCAATATTTCTGATTCAAAGTATGTTACAAGATGCAGGTGTTGACGTCAATACTGGCAAAGTAGATCTCGGAGTTTTACAAGGAAGACCAAGAAGTGAAGTATCAAAGATGCAATTATTCATGGATATTCTAAAATCAATGGAAGGTGACAATAAAATTGCAGTTGAAGAAAGAGCATTTGTTAAGGAACTAGAAAAGACAGAAAAGTTCTCTGAAGAAGAAGCACGAAATTATATCAGAAGAATGCTTCGCGAAGCATCTATTTATGAATCAAAACCCGGTCATTATAACCGAGTATGAAAATAGAAAAACTAGATCTTCTTAAACCTGCAATCGATTTTTTATTATCCGAAGGTTTTTCAAAATTATATCCTCCTCAAGCTGATTGTATTGATGCTGGATTGCTTGACGGAAAAAGTATACTGGTTTCTGCACCAACTGCAAGTGGAAAAACTCTTACAGCAATACTAGCAGCAATCAGTTATCTTTCAAAAAACAATGGTAAGGTTATCTATCTTAGTCCTCTAAGAGCATTAGCTGCTGAAAAATTTACCGAATTTAAAAAACTCGAAAAAGTTGAACTAGGAAAAAAAATCAGAGTCGGTATTTCCACTGGAGATTTTGAAAACATTGAAAAAAATCTTGAAAAAAATAATGTGTTGATTTTAACAAATGAGAAGATGGATTCCATAATCAGACATGGTGCTGAATGGATTGACGAAATAGGGTTAGTTATTGTAGATGAAATTCATCTTATTGGTGATGAAAGTAGGGGACCAACATTAGAGATGATCTTAACAAAACTAAAACTATTGGTATCTAAGCCTCAAATTGTAGGTCTGAGTGCAACAATTACTAATTCTGATGAGATTGCAAACTGGCTTGGTTGTATATTGATAAAAAATGATTGGAGACCTGTACCTCTTTCTGAGGGCGTGTATGATTCAGGAGAAGTAATCATGAGTGATGGCAAAAAATTTGAAGTTGAGCACAGTATTCGTGGGATTCCTATTGATTTAGGCGTACAATCTGTAAGAGATGGAGGCCAATCCCTAGTTTTTGCAGAAACTAGAACTCGCTCAAAAGCTCTTGCTACAAAGGCAGCAGATATTATTTCACAATTTTTAGAAAAAAAAGAATTAGAAGAACTAGAAAAGATCTCAAAAAAAATTCTATCTAATAATGAACATACTGAATTAGTAAGAACTCTTGCAACATTAATAAAAAAAGGTGTCGCATTTCATCATGCTGGGCTAAATCAAAATTGCAGACAAACAATAGAAACTGAATTTCGGAAAGGAACAATTAAACTATTATCTTCTACACCAACTTTGGCTGCTGGTGTAAATCTTCCTGCAAGGAGAGTCGTCATATCAAATATCAATAGATACAACGCAAAAGTTGGTGGAAATAGACCAATTAGTATTTTGGAATATAAACAACTATGTGGCAGAGCTGGCAGACCACAATATGATAATTATGGAGAATCAATAATTATTGGAAATGGTAACCGTGAAGATCTAATGGAATACTATGTCCATGGAGAACCTGAACCAATTTTATCAAAAATTACAGATGATAAATCATTGAGAACTCATGTGTTGAGTGTAATTGTAACAAGTCCTGGAATTAAAAAAGAAGATATTCTTGATTTCTTTTTGCAAACATTAGGTGGATTACAATCAAGAAAAGCAACAATAAAGTTTGCAATTGATATTTCCTTACGATTCCTTACAAACGCATTTTTAATTATTAAAAAAGGTGAAAGATATGCTGCAACAGAATTTGGAAAAAAGACATCTATGCTGTACATTGATCCGCTTACAGCAACCTACTTTAGAGATGCCATTGAAAATGTATCAAAAGAAAGAAAACATACTTTTGGATTTTTACACTTGATTTCAAATTGTGAGGAATTTTTCCCCAAATTCGCACTTCGACAAAAAGACTATGAAACTGCAAGTTTGATGATAGATAATCATTCTTCTGAGCTTTTAGCACCGATATCTGAATATGACTGTTCTAGGAGTTTACTTGCTTTGCAGTCTTGGATTACTGAATCATCTGAATTAACTCTTTCTGATAATCTTGGAATCGAATCTGGCGATATGCATAGAATGGTTGAGACTGCAGATTGGTTATCTTATTGCCTTAGAGAAATTTCAAAACACGTTGAGCGTGCAGACTTACTCGATGAATTAGAAAATCTACGGCGACGAATTATGTATGGTATTAGGGAGGAATTGTTAGATTTAGTAAAAATAAAAGGAATTGGAAGAATAAGAGCAAGAGTACTCTATAAACATGGAATTAAAACCCTTGATGATTTAGGAAAAATTCCGGTGAATAAATTAGCAGAAATAGATAAAATTGGTTCAACCATTGCAGATAACATAAAGTCAGAACTACGTAAGGTTAGATAATTGGCTGAATTAATAATACCTGCAATAGTTTCATGCATTGTTGCATTTTTTACAGTATATTTTGTAACACCACCACTAATCCAGTTTTTACAAAAAAGAAATCTTGCTGTTAAAGACATGAACAAAAAAGATCATGTGATGGTAGTTAGGCCTGGTGGTCCTTCAATTATTGCTGGAATTATTGCATCTGAACTTGTTTTGTATGGATTCTTCCAAATTAATGAAATTCTTGCAATAATGATTACTAGTTTTATTGCATTTGTAGTTGGTTATGTCGATGATCGAAAGGTTATGGGTGGATGGTTTAAACCAGTTGCTCTAGTAATTGCATCTACACCAATAATCTTCCTTGGAACATACGACTCTAATCTAGCATTTCCTTTATTTGGAACTGTCCAAATACCTGCTCTTTATCTCGGACTCGTAATTTTCATGATCCCAGTTACAGGTAATACGATTAATTCTATTGATGTACTAAATGGGGTTGCTAGTGGTTTTATGATCATTGCAAGTTTTTCATTAAGCATTGCATTGTTTATTTTACAAAACTATGAAATGGCAATAATCAGTTTACCTTTAGGATTTGTTTCATTAGCATTTTACAAATATCATAAAATTCCAAGTAAGATATTTCCTGGAGATTCTGGTGCTTTGACTTTGGGTGCTATGTATGGTACAATTGCAATCGTTGGCCATGTAGAAATTATTGCAGCTGTTGCACTTTTACCTGCTATAATTAACTCCTTTTTGTTTCTCTCAAGTATGAAACGAATCGTAGAACACAGACAAATCAAAGGAAAGCCTGTTGAACATACTGAAGATTTCAAACTAAAAGCAACTAATGATAAGACTGCACCTGTGACACTTGTAAGATTGATCCTTGCAGGTGGTCCATTATCTGAAAAACAAGTTGGGTATGCAATTTTTAAACTAGCGATTTTTTCAGGAATACTTGCAATAATTACTGCATTTATGATGAGAGTGGTAATTTGAAGATAGGTCTTTTTGGATTTCTGTTTGTAATGTGGATTCTGATTCTTGCTGGAGGTGGAATCCTTGTGGCAATTTTAGGCCCTTTTTCTATCTCTGGCTATGGTGATTTAGATTTGTTATTGACTTCTGTACTTAAAGCAATCATCGCAATAATTCTAGTAGTAGTTTGGATTTTGGTGTTGTCGAAATTAAAAAACTGGATTTTCAAAAAAGAGATAAAATACTAACTTTCCATCCACTGTCTTTGCTTTTTATCGTATTCTTTACGAGTGTATCTTATTGTAGCTGGAACTCCTATGACTACAGAATCTTCAGGGACATCTCTGGTTACTACTGCCCCCATCGCAACAACGCTATTCTTCCCAATTGTTACTCCTGCCTTGATGACAGCTCGTGCTCCAATCACTGCATTATCTTCAATTGTAACTCCGATCATTTTTTCACACATTGGGTATGGATCATTTGTCAATACAGCTGCAGGTCCTATGAAAACATTTTTTCCAATTCTTGAAAGTGGTGGAATGTATGCTTGCCCTTCTATCTTTGTATTATCTCCAATTTTTACATTATAATCAATATGTACAAGTGAACCAATCTTTACATTATTTCCAATTTCTACATTATCCCCAATATATGAAAAATGCCAAATCTTTACATTATCTCCAATTTTTGCTTTTTCTGAAATAAAATTAGTAACCAATTATATCACAAATGCCATGGCTTTGCCATACTAATAATTTTTTCAGGCAAGTTTTTCTTATTGCTTGTAAGGAATTGTATTTCTTGTTCCTTATTTCTTAACTCATCTGGTAACATTATTGGTATTTCTTCAATTATGGGATAAAATCTAGAGCATTTGGAACAAAATAATGCACCTTCTGAAACAACATTGTTTTTTTCTTTAATTTCATATAATTCCAAAGGATGATTTTTGTCTATAGGACATGCCAAAATATTCATCATTGCTTTATTCATTTTAAATTCAGATAGATTGGTATTCCTTTTTGGCTGGATAAAAGTGCAGCTTCTGCTATTTTTGTTACATTTACTGCCTGCTGTGATTTTACAATTATGTCATTTTTTCCTTCTATAGCTCCAAGAAAACTTTGAATTTCTAACAGTAATGGTTCTTGTTTCTCATTGCGAGGAATTTCTGTCTCTTCTTTTTTCTCTACTTTTACTTCCTGTGAAATAAAATCTGATGTGATTATTGCATCCGTACAAACAGCGGTAAATGTTCTGACTCTCTTTGGTGTAATCCAATTTGATGAAATTATCGCCACTTTATCGTTTTTGTATCCGAGCATTATGCTTGCAAAATCTTCATGCTCATGATTTATCCTGCCTGATCTTGCAAAAACTACCTGAGGCATATCATCAAACAACCAATTTGCAGTATCTATGTCATGTACAGAAGTATCGTAAATTATTCCAACATCTTTGATATGTAGTGGCATCCTATTCTCTCGATGAAATTCAAGCATTACTAGTTCTCCAAACTTTTTTTCTTTAACAAATTTTTTTACTATGTCTACTGCAGGATTAAAACGTTCGATATACCCACATGTCAGTATTACTTTATTTTTTTCTGCTAACTCTGCTATTTTTTGACCGTCTTCTGATTTGTATGTCATTGGTTTTTCCACAAATACATGTTTTTTTACCTCAAGCAATTTTGTAGCAATTTCTGTATGAGTTGAAGTCGGCGTCACAACAAAAGCCCCATCAAATTCTTCAGATCTGATCAAATCATCTAATGAACTATAATGATTCACCGAATATTTTTCACCGTATTCCTTACTTCTTTCAGCATTTACATCACAAACTGCAGAGAGAACTCCTAACTGTGATAATATTCTAGTGTGATTTTTGCCCCATCCACCAGTACCAATTTGAACAATTTTCATTTAATACACCGCAGTTAACCAATGAGCGTAATTCTGGTTTTTGTTCATTACTATGTCCGTATATGCACTCATCATTTTTTTAGTAATGTCTCCAGGCTTACCATCTCCTACTTTTTTACCGTCCATCAAAATAATTGGAGTAATTTCAGCTGCAGTACCAGTAAGAAAAATTTCATCAGAAATAGTCAATTCACTTCTTGCAATTTCAGTTTCTGTTATATCTATGTCAAGATCACCTGCAATTTTTATTATTGCATCTCGTGTAATTCCATTCAAAGCGGATGATGATAATGGTGGCGTAATTAGCTTATCTTCTCTTACAATGAAAATATTTTCACCTGGTGCTTCACTTACATTTCCATTATGATCTAATAATATCGCTTCATCAAAACCGTTCCTTTTTGCTTCTTGTGTTGCTATAATTGAATTAAGATAATTTCCTCCCATCTTTGCTTGTGGCGGTGTTGACATATCTGAAAATTTTCTCCATGATACAACTCCTGCAGTAATTCCATTTTTGTTAAATAAATCCCCAAATGGGAATGTGAAAATTGCAACATTAGTTGGTGCCTTTTCTGTTACATGTAGATTTATTCCGTAATTTCCCACAAAATAAAAAGGTCTAATATAACATGATTTTTTTATTTTATTTTTTTTACAAATTTCAATTATTGCATTACTGATAATTTTATCTGAAAAATTAAGTGAAATATTATAGAATTGCCCTGATCTTCTAAATCGCTTAATGTGTTCATCCAATCTAAAGACAAAAAGATTTTTCCCATTCCAATATGCTCGTATTCCCTCAAAAACCGATGTTCCATAGTGAATTGCATGTGTTGTGATTGGAACATTGGCCTTGTCTAATGTGACAAATTTTCCATCAAACCAAACATATTTTGAAAGGGGTAAACTCATAAAAAATACCCATCATATCAGTAATTAATCTATTCTGGAAACTCCTGTTTTTGATATTTTCTTTAAAACCTTGAATTGAGACATATTCTGATTTGATAAAAATACTAAAATTTGAAGATGTTTTTGAATTATTCAAATTTTCATGTTATTATTGATTTGATAATTTCAATAATCTGGAGATGATAAAAAAATGAAGATAAAAATGCTAAAAATATAGATCTGATTTTGATCTATGATCATTTTTTCTTTTTCAAAATGTTTTAAAATTGTATTCCGAACATCACCCATTTTGTGTAATTTTTTTAATTTCACCTGTAGAAATTCTAGTAAATCATCGTTTCAATTATGGCAGCAAAGAAAAAAGCAGCAGCTAAAAAGACAACAACCAAAAAGGCTTCAAAAAAGAAATAATCTTTTGAAGCTTGTTTTATTTTTTCTATTCTAATCTTTATTTTTAATATCAAAAACTCTGTTTTTCTAAAAATAGTAGTTTTTTGATAATTTTACTTGGACCATCCGTCTTTTGGAAATTTCATTCCTAAAATTCGGGTTGTTTTATCTTCTGAATCTGAAAATTTCTTAATTATGTCCCAATTTTCTTCAATAATTCTCACAACACTTTCTGGAACATCTTTTTTCCAATTTGATTCCATTCCTAATGCTGAATCATAGAGACTTTTTTTTACAGATGCTGCTGATAATGTCCTTCTTTGTCCTACTTTGGGTTTTAATCTGTATATTTTCAGCATGTATCCTTCTGCCTTGTCCCCCGTATATGAAAAAAAATCACCTTGCACTCCTCTGAGTATTTGTTTTCGTAATTCCCACGATCTAGGTGATAATAATGGTGGCATGTATTTTTTAAAAGGAGCAAAAAATGCATAATCATCAGTAACTAAAATAGAATTACCAAAAATCGATGTAAGCATTTTTTTCCTTATCTCAAAATTAAATGGGAAGCTTTTACTATTAATTTCACTTTCTCCTAATTTAAAAACAACAGGCATGACTTTTACAATATCTGCATTATTTTTTAATTCATTAATTATTTCAACATGTGCATTGGTTACTGGATTTAGATGTGCTAGATATAGAGCAGTTATCAACTATACTAACTAAAAAAATGTCATATTTCAATGATTGACTTTCTCAGAATATGGGAACGATGGGATTTGAACCCATGATCTCCAGCACCCGAGGCTGGCAGTATACCAAGCTAACCTACGTCCCCAATAGTAAGAATTATTCGAAGATTTTATTTCTTTAAAAAATTGATTATCCGTAAGATTCGTATTTTACTTCAAAACTTCCATCTGAACGCTTATCATGTTCTGTAACGAAACCTTTTGGTTTTAAGAAATCCATTACACCATCAATTGTTCCTTGCCAACCACAAACATAAAACATTGTATTTTCTTTGGTGATTTTATCCCCAATCAACTCTTCTAATGGTGAAATTCCATTATCTCTAGGTCTAAGAAATGTTTCAACTCTTCCAACCTGACCTGACCACGATCTGTTGAACCATTCCTGTGGTCTACTGATAGCTGCTCTGTATTTGAAATTCCATTGATCTTTTCCTCTTGCTCTACTTTCATTTTCTAAATCTGTTAGCAATTCTTTGTAACTTAATTCATCAACATAACTTGCACCATGAAGAACAATAATTTCTCGCTTATCTCCGGTATCATGCAGATGTTGTGCAAAACTGACAAACGGTGCGAGACCTGTTCCTCCCCCAATACAAATAATTCTCCTGTTATCTTTTTCTCCATTCGGAAGCGTCTCATTTATCAAAAGTGCTCTACCTGTAGGTTTTAACCATAAAATCTCATCATTTTCTTTTGCATTGAATATCTGTGTGGTCAATCTACCTGGCAGTGGTTTTCTTACCCATCTAATCACAAGCTCAACATATTTTCTGTTTTCAGGATGAGAGGCAATTGAATATGCTCTTCTAACAATTTTTCCACCTTCTACAGGATTTGGTAATCCTAATGTGATAAACTGACCCGCTTGATATTCTGGAACTGGACCATCTTTTGGTACTAATCTGATAATTACAAGATCTTCTTTTAGTAACTGTACATACGTGATAGTTGCTTTGTTATCTACTACCATAACGTTACATCCATCCTAATTATGGTTAAATATCTTGTGTTAATTTCACACATGTGTTTTCTCTTTAACCGCTAAACGTTAATAACCAATTTGAAAAACGTTATTCGATCAGTTTACTGATTATTGGGCCGATCGTCTAGTCTGGTAGGATGGGTGCATGGCATGCATCAGATCGAGGGTTCAAATCCCTTTCGGTCCACTCTCTCTTTTTACATTGTTAAGTAGTCTCTCTAGTTCTGAATCTTTTTCTTTAGCCATTTCTTTAATTTTATCTTCTGGTAATGAATATCCAATATTGATAATTGCCTGTAATGCACTCTTTCTAACTTCTAAATTAGAATCAAACATGCAACTATTGATCACCTCTTTTGTTTCATTTGCTTTGAGATGACCTAATGCTCCCAATGCACACGATCTTACCATGGAACTTTGATCATATATGAGCTTGACAATTTCCGGTATCGCATTAAAGTCATTCCTATTTGCTAAAACTAAAGATGCATAACCTCTGATATTCTTATTTTGAGATCTTAAACTGTTTATCAATAAATCTGAAATTTTGTTTTCATTTAACACTAGCGAACTAAATGCCTCTCCTCTTACTTGAATGTCATCATCATCTAATTTTAAAATGATTTTTTCTATGATTTCTGTATTGTTTGTAGAAGAAAGAGATTCTAGAATTTTGATTTTTTCTTCAATTACTCCGAAATCTAAAATTTCTTTGATGTTTTTCAAGTTATTAATTAAAATCGTTAATTCTACTTAATAATGGTTCAATATCTTTCATAAAATTTTCTCTAAAGTCAAAAAACCTCTTTTAGCTTTAAATTATCGTTAAATACCGATTTTCTCATGTCAAACGAATCCAGAAACACCATATTCATTGGTAAGAAACCATTGATGGCATATGTTACATCAACGCTAATTCAATTGGCAAACTTACCATCCGTCTACATCAAAGCTAGAGGTCTAAGCATTGGTCGTGCTGTGGATGTAGCTCAAATCATTGCAAGAAAGACAGAAAATGCTGGATACTCTATTGGAGAAATCAAAATAGGCTCCGAGTCATTAGAGTCACAAGACGGTAGAACCAGAAACGTTTCAACAATAGAAATTGAAGTAAAGCGAAACAGCTGATATCTGTACTTTACTTGAAATTTTTTATTTTATTCTCTTTTTGAAAATCCATACTTCTTTTCTAATTTTTGAAACTTGGGTAGTTCAACTAGATCATTGAACTGATCAAAATTTACTACTTTTTGTTTAAATTTTGCAGTTGTTCCTGTTTTCTTTAACTCTTTTAAAATATTCATCGTTGCAAAAGTATTTGCAAACAATACTGAAAGCGGGTATAAAATTATTTTAAATCCTAATTTATGTAATGTTTCAGAAGAGCTCATTGGAGTTGCGCCACCCTCAATCATGTTTGCAACAAGTGGTGCTTTGATTGCTTTTCCAATTGTCTTCATTTCTTCTAATGATCTCGGTGCTTCAATAAATATGGCATCTGCACCTGTTTTTTTATTTTGTAATCCTCGTTCTATTGCAGCATCTAATCCTTCTGTTGCTCTTGCATCCGTCCTTGCAACAATTATGAAATTTTTACTTTGTCTTGCATCTACTGCTGCACCTAATTTCTCTGTGTATTCTTCCTGTGTTATGACTTCTTTTCCTTTCATATGTCCACATCTTTTTGGCCATCTTTGATCTTCTAGAAACATTCCAGAGGCTCCTGCAGCCTCTAACTCTCTTACTAATTTCCAAACACTTAACGCATTACCATAACCGGTATCTGAATCAACTATTACTGGTACTGAAACTGCACGACAAATTCTTCTTGCATTATCAAGTGTTTCTGTTGCACCAATAAATCCATAATCTGGCATTCCAAATAATGTAGCTGAAGTTCCATATCCTGTTTGAAACATTGCTTGGAATCCTACTTTTTCTGCAATTTTGGCCCCTATTGCATCATAAACTCCTGGAATAACAAGAGGTTTGTTTGCCTTTAGCATGTTTTTAAGATTTTTCACCACTTTACTTTTAACTCGAATTATTTATGATTTTAAAAATATCTAAAATAAGACAAAAATCTATTCTATCTTGATTTCCTTTCTTTTTTTGGTTGTATTGTTCTCATCTATCTTCTTTAGTTCAGATTCTAAGAATTTTCTATATCTTTGTGTTTCCTCATTCGTCATATTGGCAAAATTAGAATTAAGAATTGAACCTATTGTAGACATCTTTTCTAACAAATCCATTGCAACAAATCTTCCTACATTGCCTAATCTGAAAAGAACATCTAGTTGTTTTCTAACAATATCATTAATTTTGTCAACGTCTTCTGCAGTTTCTGTTCCTTTTTTTGTAAGTTGATATTTTCCATCTTTAGTTTCTTCAATTAATCCTTCATCAAGTAATCTCCCCAATAACGGATAAATCAAACCCGGCGAAGGTTTCCATATTCCATTACTTTGTTCAACTGCATAATCTATGATTTCTTTTCCAGTATGTGATTTCTTTTTTAGTAATTCTAAAATAAAATATCTTGAAAATCCTCTTGGCACTGAACTTCCAACTCTTTGAAACCACTCCGAAATCATAATTAACAATATCACTAGTGATATATAATATTTTTTCTAGATTTTTAGCCTCTATTACTACATATTTAACCCGCTTTCTAGGTAGACAGTCTAACAAATGGTCGAATCTATTGAATTTGATTTGATAATATGTGGTTCTGGATTAGCAGGTCTAAGAGCTGCAATAGAGGCTGCTAGAAAGAATCCAAAAATCAAAATTGGAATAGTTTCAAAACTACAAGTTATGCGTTCACATTCTGTGTCTGCAGAAGGTGGAACAGCTGCGGTTCTTTTTGAAGATGAAGGTGATACAATCGAATCTCATATTTATGATACTGTAAAAGGAAGTGATTTTCTTGCTGACCAAGATGTTGCTGAAAGACTTTGCGTAGAAATGCCAAAAGAAATCTACCAATTGGATCATTGGGGAATGCCTTGGTCTAGAAGAAAAGACGGAAGAATAGGACAAAGAAACTTTGGTGGTTATAGTTTTCCAAGAGCCACATATGCATCTGATAAAGTAGGTTTCTTTGAAATGCAAACTCTGTATGATACTTGTCAAAAATATGATAATATAGAATATCTCAATGAATGGTTTGCAACATCAATTATTCATGATGGAAGACGATTTATGGGAATTACTGCAATTGAACTTTCTTCTGGTAATTTTTACGCTATTAAAGGAAAAGCTTTGATTATTGCAACTGGTGGAGCTGGAAGACTGTATAGTTTTTCAACTTATGCATTATCATCAACTCCTGATGGGTTGGATATGGCGTTACGTGCAGGTATGGCACTAAAAGATATGGAATTTGTACAATTTCACCCTACTGGAATTTTACCTTCTGGAATATTGATCACTGAAGGTGCTAGGGGTGAAGGAGGATATCTTCTAAATAACAAAGGTGAAAGATTTATGAAAAAATATGCTGCTGAAAAAATGGAGTTAGCTCCACGAGATATTGTTTCAAGATCTATGATGACAGAAATGAGCGAAGGCCGTGGATTCAAACATGAAACAGGTGTTGATTGTATGAAACTTGATTTGAGACATATCGGTGATGAAAAAATTAAAGAAAAATTAGGCGGTATTAGAGAAATATCTATCAAATTTTCAGGATTAGATCCTGCAACTGAAGTTCTTGATGTTAGACCTGTATGCCACTATATGATGGGTGGTATCCATACCAATATTGATGGAGCTACAGAACTTCAAGGTGTTTGGGCTGCAGGTGAGGCAGCATGTAATAGCGTTCACGGCTCAAATCGACTTGGTGCAAATTCAACCTCTGAGTGTATAGTTTGGGGAAAAATTACAGGTAATTTGGCAGTTGATTATATTGAAAAAGGTATTCCTGTAACTCCTTGGCCACATCACTTAGTTGCAGCCGAAGAAAAGAGAATCTACGATGGAATTTTTCGAGGTAATGGTGATGTTAACCCGTATGAAATTAGGCAAGAATTAACTGACACTATGAATGATAAAGCATATGTTTTCAGAAATGAAAAAAATATGGTTGAAGGATTAAAAAAAATCCGTCAACTAAAAGAGCAAACTTGGAAACACGTTGATGACAAAGCTAAAGAATACAACACCAACTTTTCAAATGTAATGGAACTTGATTCAATGTTCAGAGTTGCAGAAATAGTTTTGCTTGGAGCTATTAACAGAAAAGAATCTAGAGGTGCACACGCAAGAACAGATTATCCAAAACGTGATGATGCAAACTTTTTACATCACACTCTTGCATATTATGATCCGAAAGAACCTATCATGAAAACACATCCTGTTACAATTACTAAATATCAACCAGTGGAGAGAAAATACTAGATGACAAAACCAGATGAACACAAAGAAGGTATTGGAGGAATGATTAATCCTAGAAGATATGGTATTGAACGAGTTGCCTACTTGTTAATGCGATTAAGTGGATTAGGATTATTGGCATATTTCATAGGTCATATTTACGAAACTAGTTCCATTTTAAAAGGTCAAGTTGGATGGAATGAATTTCTTGAATTGACACAAACTAATACAGGTCATGCTATTTTGGCAATAGTAATTGCGATGTGTGTTTTTCATACTGTAAATGGAATTAGAGTCATGCTTGGACATGGTGGAGTTGGCGTAGGTAAGCCTGCAAGACCTGACTATCCATATATTCCAGCATCACAAAATGTCCGACATAAAATGGGTATCTATTCTGCTATCATATTGGCTGCAATTGCAATGATGTATGGATTAGCCGTAATGCTTGGTGAATAAAATGAGAGAAAGCATAATTATGAAAATTCATTATGGAACTGCCTTAGCTGCAGTAGCTCTGGTGGCAGTTCACATCTTAATGCGTCTTACACAAGGATTTTCAGAATCTCTTGAATATGATAGCGTCATTGCAAATTACAAATTTCTACCTTATGCTGGCATGCTTGAAATAATTTTGATTTTATTGTCTATTCATGGCTTTAATGGATTACGAGTTATTTTACTTGAATTAAAACAAGGTAAGACATATGAAAAAGCAGTATCATACGGCTGTGTTGTAGCTATGATTGCATTAATTGCTTATGGTTCGCGAACAATAATAATGGTAAATACGGGGATGACATAGATGGCACAAACAACTAGTCTTGCAGAAAACATGTCTTCATCACAATCAATCACTCTACGTATTGCAAGATACAATCCTGAACATGATAGCACCAAAACCTTCATGGAATTTCAAATCCAATATGAAAAATGGACTACGGTATTAGAGGCAATTCTTGATGTGAAGAAACACTTTGATCATTCTGTTGCTGTCAGGTATTCTTGTAGACAAGCTACATGTGGTTCATGTGGGATGATTATCAATGGTAAACCAAGACTTGCATGTTTTACAAAAATCAGTGAATTGAATTCAAACATTATAACAGTAGAACCAATGAATAATTTTCCAATAATTCGTGATCTAGCAGTTAAATTTGAACGACTATTTGATACACATCATAAAGTAAAACCATATCTTATTCGTGATGACACTGAGATTTCAACTAACACAAAAGAATTCCTACAATCTCCAGAAGAATTAGAACAGTACATTCAATTCTCAAATTGTATCAAATGTGGTTTGTGTAATTCTGCATGTCCTACAATGGCAACTGATTCTTCATTTGTAGGACCTCAAGCACTAGCTCAAGCATATCGTTATGTTGCTGATAGCAGAGACAAAGGAAAAGACGATAGACTAAAAATTCTTGATGACTCTCACGGTATTTGGAGATGTCATTTTGCAGGTTCTTGTAGTCAAGTATGCCCAAAAGGAGTAGATCCCGCCATGGGAATTCAATTACTTCGAGGCTATATGTTGGGATTTAGAAGCTAATTTTTCTTTTTTGGATTAGGACTGTTGTTTACCTGATTGTTAATTTGTTCTGCCATAAAGTGGTTTGAAACATTTACTTTGACATCGTCAATTCCATTTACTTTCAAAAGATTATCATGAATATCTTGACAAATTTTAAATCCAAAAACTGCAGGACAAAATGGACTAGTTAGATGCAAATCCACTTTAACATTACTGTTGTTGATGTCGACTTCGTCAATCAATTCTAAATCTGTAATTGATGTATTGATTTCAGGATCTACAATCTTTGATAACTCATCGAAAATTTTTACCCGAAGTTGTTTGATATCTAGACTCATGTCGAAAAAAGCGTCGATGCTATATATAACCATTCTAGAACCTTAGGTAATGTATCGTTCACGTCTTGGTACTGATTTGAGTGATATTACTTTGGATTATGTTTCATCGATAAATGATGATTTTCAAATAGCACTTTATGATATTATTGGAAGTCAAGCTCATGCTCTTATGTTATATGAAAACCAAATCATCACAAAAAATGATGCAAAAAAAATTCTTTTTGCATTAGAATCTTTAAAAAATGAAAAATTCGATGCTTCATCTGGAGCAGAAGATATTCATGAACTAATTGAAACTCTTGTAATCAAAAAAGCAGGTATGGCAAGTGGAGGAAAAATGCACACTGCGAGATCACGAAATGATCAAGTTGCTTTGGATATTCGAATGAAAATTCGTGATGATATTAACATTATCTGTAATTGTTTACTTGATACAATTGAAGCACTTGTATCTTTGGCAAAAAATCATCAAAAAACAATAATGCCTCTTTATACACATCTTCAACAAGCTCAAGCAGGCTTATTTTCACACTATCTGCTGGCTCAGTCCGACGTATTGTTTAGAGACTTTGATCGTCTTTATGCTACATTTAGTCATGTTAATCAAAGTCCTTTAGGAGCAGGACCTGTTGGTGGAACTAGCATTGCAATTGATCGACATAGCACTGCAAAGATGTTGGGGTTCGATGGACTCGTTGAGAACTCCCTTGATGCAACAAGCACACGTGATTTCGTTGCTGAATATGTTGCAATGATCGCAATAATGATGACTAATCTCAGCAGAATTTCTGAAGACTTTGTAATTTGGTCTACATCTGAATTTTCTTTTATAGAATTAGCTGATGAATTTACATCTCCGTCAAGCGTAATGCCACAAAAGAAAAACCCTGATATCTTAGAATTAACAAGAGGAAAAACTGCAGAGATAATTGGAAATCTCACTGCGATTCTAACTACGATCAAAGGTTTAGCTTCAGGATATGGGCGTGATCTACAACAAATTAAATCCTCAATTTGGTCAACATCCAAAATTTCTATTAGTGCATTACTTATTTTAAAATCAATTCTTCTTACATTACATGTTAATGAAAAAGAAATGAAAAAGGCAGCTGAATCTAGTTATCTAATTGCACTTGACATTGCAGAGAAATTAGTTCAGAATGGAATTCCGTTTAGAACAACTCATAAAATTGCAGGAGGTTTAGTACAGATAGCACATCAATCAAACAAATCTATGAATAAACTTAGTATGAAAGAAATTTCGAAAATTGCTCAGGAAACAAAAGTTAATCCAGACTTGATAATGAAAGCAATTCAATCTACTACCATTACATCATCTCTAAAGGAAAGAAAATCTTTTGGCTCTTCTGGATATGATGAGCAGAAGAGAATGATTGAAGATCGTATGAAAAAAATCAATGATTACAGAATCAATGCAACAAAAAGAGACAATGATATCTTAAAGGCATTAGATAATCTCTCTGACAAAATTAATGAATTGTTAAGATAGGAGCGGGTCTAGTGGGATTCGGACCCACGACAACCGGATTAAAAGTCCGGTGCGCTACCTGGCTGCGCCATAGACCCCTGAGAAAAATGCTTGACGTGTATAATTTAGTCTTTTACAAAATTTTTTACTCTTACAGAAACTTTTAATCTGGCAATTTGTTTGAAATAATTTGTGCCCTTGTAGTATAGTCCGGTCTAGAATTCGACCCTGTCACGGTTGAGACGCGTGTTCAAATCCCGCCGAGGGCGCCTTTTATCTTCTTAAATTTTTATTGTGATTTTGTCTTTATCGATCTAGATCTCTCATACTTTGATGGTGTTAAAATTAACAAGTAGGTAATTCTAACTATATTTGTTCTCAATTATGATAAGTTTGTCTCTTGAAAGATAATCTTTGAGAATTTCTCTTACAAGAATATTAAAATTCAGGCAATTTTAGTAAATTCTGATGTCTGAAGAGAACCAAGAATCTAAGGTAGAGACAACATCTGAAATTTCAGCATCCGAATCTACACCAAAAGATGTAGTAAAAGCTGCCGCAGCAAAAATAGAAGCAGCGGCAAAAGCTGCTGCAGCAGTGTCTCAGGCAGAAGCTGAAGTAGAAGCTGCATTAGCAAAAGCTGCCGCTGCCAAGGCCGTAGCAGAAGCAGCTGCAGAAGAGGAATACAAAGCAATAGCTGCAGAAGTTAAAGCTGCAGCAACTAAAGCACCAGCATTTACTAATCAACGCAAGGGTGAAGAAATATTTAGAAGAGAAATGGGAGAGCCTGAATTTTTCTTAGCCAAAAAAGATAGATTTCCAAGACCTGTTCTTTCATCCGACGAACAAGATGAACTTACAAGAAAAGTGGAAATTCCAACAGATAACACTCCAAAATATATTCCACAACATGTACTAAGTCCAGAATTTGGTGGTATGTCTAATTATGAATCTGGAGTAGGAAACTTTTTAGAAGAAACCAAACAAAAATTAAAGAAATTAAAAAATGATCCTCATGCATCTAAAAAGGATATACTCACAACACAACAAGAACTTGAATATTTAGAATCAATTTATGAGAATTATTACATTGGTATGAATGTTTTCCGTACTGCTAAAGGTGGAAGGAATAAACTTAGAGAATAAATGGTGATGATGTGAACGAAATTAATTTTGATGTAATTAATGCAAGAGTTACTTTTAAAAATGTACCACTTTACACATTATCACGATTTAGATTTAAAGATCTGAAAGTCGCATGTGAAACATTTAAGAAAATTCCAGGTGTTGCAGAATGCATTATAATTCAGACTTCTAGCAGAATTGAAATATTTACAGTGAGTAACTTGGAAACGGGAGATACTCCAGATGGGAGAACAACGGAAGGAAAATCTCTTGTTTTAAACCAAATAAAAGAAACTTGGCAGTCTCTATCAGAACTAGAACAAATTGATATTGATCACTTTGATCAAACTCTTGAAGTTTACAAAAGTACAGATGTTTATCTTAATCTTTTGAGATTAGCATGTGGTTTGGATTCAGTTGTTGTAGGAAAAGAAGAAATATTGAATGAGATTAAGGCAGCCCTTTCTCATGCAAAACAGATTAACGTGTCTGGAGTAGTTTTGAATAAACTATTTGAAAGCGTAATACGAATTGCGACTCGTATCAGAGATACGACTGGAATTAGCAAAGATGTAATTTCTCTTGGAGATGTCTCTGTTAAAATTGTAGATGAAAAAGCAGGTTTGGACGCTAAGAAACGTATTTTGTTAATAGGTACAGGCGAACCTGCAGCTATGGTTGCTAAAACTCTTAATAAAAAAGGATTCACATTTGATGTCACAAGTAAAACTATTGAGCGTTCGACTGGATTTTCTAAAATATTGGGTGGAAAAGCAATTGCATTTGAAGAAGTTTTGGCTGGATTTGATAAATACGATATTATCTTTGTTGCGACCACATCTGATTATTTCTTGATCACTTTTGATAGAATAAAATTGGTTATGGAAGAAAAGAAGAAAGGCACATTAATTTTAGATTTATCTGATCCACGAACAGTCGATGAGGGAATAACTGCACTTCCAGGGATTAAATTATTGTTTAGAGATCAAATTGCTGAGATATATGAAGAAAACGTAAAAGCCAGATCTGGTATAGTTCCTGCTGTAGAAAAAATAATCGAAAAAGAAGTTCCAATCCTTGCAGAAACAATGAAACGAATTTACATCTAATTTTTTGGTTTATTATTTTAATTAATTATATGACAAATCATTCAATGCTTATGCATCTTATTTCTTTCTAAGAATAAATTGCATTAGAGCTTCTTTTGAGTAATCTATCCCATGTACATCTTCTGTGTGTTTTCCAAATTCTTCTATTACTTGCTCTATTTCACCTTCGGCTACAAAATCGCACTCAAATCCATAATCGCTACATTTCAATTTAGCCATACCCCCAGTTTAATCTCTGGATATAAATATCAAAAGATAATACACACCTCGTAAAACTGAATAATCGTTTAAAAAATACATTTCTGACATATTCTTAGCTACAATACCTTATTTTCCAAATTATATGTTAAAATTTTTTATTTATGAACAAATCTGATCTGAGTTTATCTAGAATCAAAATTTGACAGAAATACATTTATCCAAAGTAACAAAAATTACTTTGTATGGTAGTAGAACATAAGGCAAAAATTACTTACATGCAATTACTTAAAGAAGATCTAGTTGTAATTCGGTTAGTTCCAAATGACGGTATGCCAAAATACACTACAGGTCAATTTCTTACTATAGGAGTACCAATACCATCTGAACAAAAGGTTGTTCGAAGAGCATACTCAATTGCATCACATCCTGAAAATCGAGATTATTTTGAATTTGTAATTAGATGGGTTAGAAAGCCTTTGCCCGGTCGTGTTACAACTGAATTATTTTATGCAAATGTTGGTGATGAGGTATACTTGGGAGATCCTACTGGTAATGCTTTACTAATCGATGATAAATTACCAAACGGTCAACCTGATAATAGAAGAATTGTTTGTGTAGGAGGTGGAACCGGTCTTGCACCATTTATCGCTTTTGCTAAACATTTACACGATACTGGAGATAAAAGAGAAATCATTGTTTTTCATGGTGCAAGTTATGTTGATGAATTAAGCTACAAAGAATTGCTAACAAACTTGGAGAATGAAAGTATTGAGAGAGGAAAAGATCAATGGAATTTCAAATATAGGGCAGCTATTAGCAGACCCAAGGAATTCTTTAACAGAACTTGGTCAGGACATGTAGGCAGAGTTGAATCCTTCTTCAAACCAAACAAAAATGGTGTCTCACCATTAGAAGAAATGGTTGGTGAAACAGTTACAACTGCAAATACCAAAGTCTACATTTGCGGATACCAAGGTACTATTGATGGAGTTATTGAATATTTAGGACCAAAAGGATTTGTTACAAAAGAAGAAAAACGTAAAGATGGAAGTTACGAAATTAAGTATGAATCATACGGATAGATAATCTTAGGGCATTAATCTTTATTTTATTTAAAATGTAATTTTTTCAACAGAATTTTTGGTATGTTTTGATTTGTGTTATGAATAATTTTATTTTTTTATTTGTGAAATAACATCGTCTATTATATTTTGATTTGCTGCTGCAATAAATGAAACTCTTGTTTTGTAACTAAGATCTGCATCAAGTGGATTCAAATCAGCATCTAAAAGTAATCCGCCTGCCTCTTTTACTATGACATATCCCGCAGCAATATCTTGAATCCTAATTTTATCTCTTAAATCTATGAAAATATCCATTAACCCTCTTGCAAAAAAGGCCATTTCCAATGCATTTGCACCAAAATGTCTTATGTGGTTGTGTTGTTCGAATATTGGATATAATCTCTTCATCAATTCAGGTGTAGCTCCTGAAGTGTTTATTCCGATAATTTTGTAAATTGGCTCTTTATCATGAACTCTGATTTTTAATTCATTCAAAAATGCCCCCATTCCTTTTGATGCCCAATACATATCTCCATTTGATAAATTTGTTATTACTCCGTCTGTAATGGAACTCAATTTATCTTCCGTTGCAAATGCTAAAGAACTACAAAAAAATGGAACTCCTCTCACAGCATTTGCAGAACCGTCAATTGCATCCATAATGACAAATCCTTTTGGATTTTCAGATAATTCTACCCTGCCACACTCTTCTCCTAAAACAACACAATCAAAATTAATTTCTTTAAGATAATCTAACACTGTTTTTTCTGCAATAATGTCAATATTGCGTGAAATATCCCCCCCTGCACCTCTACCAAAATCTCCTGCAGCATTATCAGTACCTGCTAAATCTTTTACATTTTCATAAATCCGTTTTGATGCATTACGAAGAATTTCAATGATTTCCATAATTTTCTTTTTCATTATTCGTAATTTAAGTGAAAGAAATTTTCATTTTTGAAAGCATAAATAACAATATATCAACTCATCGTGTGTGAGTGGAAAAGATCAATCTGTTATAAGCAAAGAATCTTTGATGAGTACAAAACCTGGAAAACAAATTATGAAACAAGGATTATTCAAATCTAAAGGTTACAAATTATTTACTCAATACAAAGAAGAAACAGAAAATGAATTTCCAAATTTTGCAGATAGATTTGCAAGAGATCTTTTACATGAAATTAAGTCTGATCTTTCTCCAAACTCAACACAACAAGCATTTGGAAATGAAGTAGGCTCTACTGAAATCATTCTTCAAGCCTCTGAAATTGATCATATTAAATCAAAATTAGAAAGTCCGGATGTAATCAAAGATAGAGTACTGCGTATTTTAAATTCAAATTTTGTAAAAATGACTTTTCCTGTATTTAATGCGTTATTTGATGGAGCCTCTAATTATACTGGAAAAAAAGATCCTCAATTAAGACAAGATATTGTTGAAGGTCATATTTTAGCAATTGATCTTAGTGAACCAATGGATAGAATTGTTGACAAAGATGAAGACTTGGAATATCTTGATGATTACAAACTAATGAATCCGTATATTTTGAAATTAGCTCGAGATAAAATTTCTAAAGGTGGACCTGAGGTTCTAAAAGAATTTGAAGAAGGATTCAAGGATGCTAGAATAGGTCAATATCTTGATGAAAAATTAAAATCAAAACCCACCAAGATTACAGAAGAAGAAATGAATTTGTCTTACAAAAAATACCGATCTGTGATGGGAACTGCTGGAAGAAATATGGCTCTGGCAGAAAGACCACTCGGAGAAATTTTCTATCTTGGAATGGCAAGAGCTGCTGAAGGTGTTGGATGTGGAAATGAAATTGAAGACTCGATCAAAAATGGATTTGTAAAAATTCCGTCATGGCCATTGTATTACACTTTATTATCAAATGATGTCAAAAAGGGATTTGAATTAACATTAGAAAAAAGTAATTTATATCTTCAAGATGCTCGTTTAGCACTTAAATTACTACCTGAAGAATTTTCACATACTGAATTTTTAGAGTTTTTATTTTTGACAGTTGAACACTACAATCAATATTGGTATAATCAATTACAAAAAGCAAACAAATGGTCAGAGTTTGAATCTAAACTCCCTAAGTGATTAACTTGATGTGGTCCGAAAAATATAGGCCTCAGAATATTTCTGACATGATTGGTAATGAAGAATCTAGATCTTTCATAATTGAGTGGTTCACAAAATGGAAAAAAGGTACAAAACCAATTCTATTAGTTGGCCCGCCTGGAATTGGAAAGACAACAATTGCATATCTTTCTGCAAAACAATTTGGATATGATATGATTGGATTGAATGCAAGTGACGTGCGAAGTAAATCTAGAATTAATGAAATTCTCTCACCTGTATTGAGCAATGTCAGTGTAATGGGAATGCCAATGATTTTCATAGATGAGGTAGATGGAATTCATGGTAGGGGGGATTATGGTGGTGCCGAAGCATTAATTGAAATTCTGAAAGAACCTACAGTGCCTATCATATTAGCTGCAAATTCAGATATTTCAGATAAAATGAAAAGTATCAAAAAAGTTGTTAAAACTATCTTTTTTAAGCCACTACCTCCACGCCTTTTGAAAATATATCTTGAAAATATTTTACAAAAAGAAAATGCAAAACTCAGTCCTGGTTCTATAATTAAAGTAATTGATAGATCAAGAGGTGATATTCGTTCAATGATTAATTTGACACAATCTCTTGTAACTGGATTTAATCCTCAAACTGAAAAATCATTTGAAAGCATAAATGTAGAAGATGGTATTAACGCATTTTTTAAAGCAAATTCACTTGATGAAGCTAGAAGTGTTTTGTATTCTATTCAAATTGATCCAAAATTAAAAATAGATGCTTTTTACTCTAGTATAATTACCAGCAATTTAGACATTGACACTCTTGCAAAATTTTTAGAAATTATTTCTGAAGCTGACATACTTTATGGAAGAATTATGAAAACTCAAAATTGGCGATTACTTCGTTATCTAAATGAAATTTTAATTGGATTATATACAAAAGATGAACGAATAAGATACGCACAATACAATCTTTCATGGCCACTTCTAAATCGTATTAGATGGGATGGAAAAAAAATAAAAACATTATCTTCTATAATGGCTAAAAATTTACATCTTTCATCCAGCGCATTTATCACAATATGTTTTCCATATGTGTTATTTTGTATAAAAAATAAAAAATTAAAATTAGAACTAGATACTTTTGATGATGTTCTTGAAAAGGAGATTGAATCAATTAGATGAGTTGGAGAAAAATCCCAATGAAATTTCCAGGCACTTGTGTTGTTTGTAATGAAAAAATTGAAGTAAATGAAATTGGATTGTGGTCAAAAGGATTAGGAGTAAAACATGAAAAATGTGCACAAATAAATGAACTTCAGTGTATTGTTTGTAGAGGTTCAGCTGGATGCTCACAATGTGAATTTCAAGATAATTGTAACATTCAAAGAGTTTCTCAGTTATGTATATGCAAAAAGTGCAGTGAAGAGCAAAATCCTTTTAATTTATATCAAAAATCCGTAAAAAAGAATTTTCCCCTTTTAAATCTAAATTCTTAAATTAATAGTTGATTCAAAACCATTCGATCTGAACAAATATCGTCAAAATCATTCATGCATGTTCTAATAAATTCCAAAAATAATCAAACTAAATTAATATAGGAAGATTTCTTTTCTACAATATCAATGCATTTTGAAAAAATTGATGAATATTCTAAGAGAAATAAAATATCCTTACAAGGTGGAGGACAAGATAAAATCAAGGATCAGCATGATAAAGGTAAGTTAACAGCTAGAGAGAGAATTGATCTTTTATTGGATGTTGGCACTTTTACTGAAATTGATCCACTTACAACTCATCATTATCATGAATATGATATGCAGAAAAAAAAATTCTATACTGATGGTGTTGTTGGTGGTTATGGATCCATAAATGGTAGACAAATCTTTGTCTTTGCTTATGACTTCACTGTACTTGGTGGAACACTAAGTCAAATGGGAGCTAAAAAAATTACAAAATTAATGGATCATGCAGTCAAAACAGGCTGTCCTATAATTGGTATAATGGATTCAGGCGGTGCAAGAATTCAAGAAGGGATTATGAGTCTTGATGGATTTGCTGATATTTTTTATCATAATCAATTAGCTTCTGGTGTTATTCCACAAATTACTGCAAGTATCGGTCCATCAGCTGGAGGTTCTGTATATTCTCCAGCAATGACTGATTTTGTTATTATGGTTGATAAAGCAGGAACCATGTTTGTAACTGGCCCTGATGTAGTAAAGACTGTTTTAGGAGAAGAAATTTCATTTGATGATTTAGGTGGAGCAATGACACATGGAATAAAAAGTGGTGTTGCACATTTTGTTGCAAAGAATGAATACGAATGTATGGATTATATAAAAAAATTAATCTCTTTTCTTCCACAAAATAATACTGAAGAACCACCAAAAATAAAAACTGATGACGATCCAAACAGACTTGATCATAATATAATCAATATCATCCCTGATAATCCTTTACAACCATACGACATGAAAGAAATTATTCACTCTGTTGTTGATAATCATGAATTTTTTGAGATTCATGAATTGTTTGCACCAAATGTAGTTGTAGGTTATGGAAGATTAAACGGCAAAGTCGTAGGCATTGTTGCTAATCAACCACTTCATCTTGCCGGTGCACTTGATATTGATTCATCAAACAAAGCAGCTAGATTCATTAGATTTTGTGACGCATTCAATATTCCGATCATTACATTTGTAGATACTCCTGGATATATGCCAGGTTCTAATCAAGAGCATAATGGCATCATTAGACATGGTAGCAAACTTCTCTATGCTTACTGTGAGGCTACTGTTCCTAGAATTACACTTGTAATAGGAAAAGCATATGGCGGTGCATACATAGCCATGGGAAGTAAGAATCTAAGAACTGATGTAAATTATGCATGGCCAACTGCACGATGTGCTGTATTGGGTGCTGAAGCAGCTGTCAAAATTATGTATAGAAAGGAATTATCCAGTTCCAATGATCCTGAATCTCTTAAAAAACAATTAATCAGTGAATTTTCAGAAAAATTTGAAAACCCATACGTTGCTGCATCTCATGGTACTATTGATAATGTAATTGATCCAGCTGAAACAAGACCTATGTTGATAAAAGCATTAGAAATGCTTGCAAACAAAAGAGAAAAACAACTTCCAAGAAAACATGGAAATATCAATTTGTGATTAATATGATTGAAAAAGTTCTTATCGCAAATAGAGGAGAAATCGCTTTACGTGTTATTAAAACATGCAAAGCGCTTGGAATCAAAACTGTTGCAGTGTACTCTGACGAAGATTACAATTCTTTACATGTAAAACAAGCTACAGAAGCGTATCATATTGGTGAGGCTGCACCTGCAAAATCTTATCTAAATCAAGAAAAAATTATTGAAACTATACTTTCTTCTGGTGCCGATGCTATACATCCTGGTTATGGTTTTCTTTCAGAAAACTCAGACTTTGCAGGTAAATGTGAAAAAAATAAAATAAATTTTATTGGTCCCAGTGCTGCATCTATGGATCTTTGTGGTGATAAAATGCAATGTAAATCTGCTATGTTGAAAGCAAAAGTTCCAACTGTGCCAGGAAGTCCAGGTCTAGTAAAAGATGTTGAAGATGCATTAAAAATTGCTAATGATATCTCATACCCAGTTCTACTAAAATCTGTTTTTGGTGGCGGTGGACGTGGAATTCGATTAGTAAATAATGATAAAGAACTACGAGAAGGATTTGAAACAGTTACAAGCGAATCCATTTCAGCGGTTGGGAAATCTGCAATTATTGTTGAAAAATTTCTACAAAAAACTAGACATATTGAATATCAAATGGCAAGAGACAAACATGGTAATGCAGTTCATATATTTGAAAGAGAATGTTCGATTCAAAGACGTAATCAAAAACTTATTGAACAAACACCATCTCCTATAGTAGATCAAGAAACAAGAGACAGAATTGGTGAATTGGTTGTTAAAGCATCTAAGGCAGTTGATTATACTAATCTTGGAACTGCTGAATTTCTTCGAGCAGATAACGGTGAATTTTATTTTATAGAAATCAATGCTAGATTGCAAGTAGAACATCCAATCACCGAACTTGTATCGGGACTTGACCTCGTTAAACTACAAATAGATATTGCAAATGGTGAACCCCTTCCATTCAAACAAAAAGATCTCAAAATGAATGGCTATGCAATTGAATGCAGAATAAACGCAGAAGATACATTCTTGGATTTTGCTCCTTCGACTGGTCCTGTACCTGATGTTACTATTCCATCTGGACCAAGTGTTAGATGTGATACCTATCTTTATTCTGGATGTACTGTATCTGCATTTTATGATTCTTTGATGGCCAAACTTTGTACATGGGGACAGACATTTGAGGAGTCAAGAACCAGAATGCTTAACGCATTAAATGATTTTTACATTCAAGGTGTCGAGACATCAATACCACTTTACAAAACAATTTTGAATACAGATGAATACAAAAATGGACATCTTTCTACCGATTTCCTTAATCGTTATAATATCATTGATAGATTAAAAGAAGATCTCAAAACTGAAAAAATTGAAAAAAGTGAGGCTGCTTTAGCAGCTGCTATTGTTTATTCTGAATATTATAAGAGTAGAGTACAAAATTCAACTTCTAATAATTCAAATTGGAAAAATAAACTGGATTGATGATTGATGGATTATAAAATAAAAGATGTTGAAAAAATATTTGATGGAGAAATAACTGAAAATCTTGGTAACAATGAATACGTAATTAAAATTAATTCTGACAAACATCAAATAAAAATTCTAAAAATGGATTCTAAAGGAATTGAATTTGTATTAGATCAAAAATATCATAGAGCAAAATATCTTGAAAATTCAACAAATGAAATGAATCTCATCATTGATAATGTTCCTATTACACTTAACATGCATACTAATTTTGATAAAATTGTTTTCAAAAATTCTGGAGGTAGCAGTTCGACTGATACTCAACTGGCATTAAAAAGTCAAATTCCCGGTAAAGTTGTTTCTATCGCTGTTCAAGAAGGTGACTCGGTGAAACAAGGAGATGTTATCTGTACTTTAGAATCTATGAAAATGCAAGTATCTGTTAAATCTCATAAAAATGGTTCAATCAAATCTATTAAAATCAAAATTGGTGGAACTGTAGCTAAAAACGATATAGTTGCAGAAATAGAATAAAAAACTAACTTATTTCAAGAATTTTTTAATTTCTTCATAATCCGGTTCTTTTAATGGATTTTCAGACACCCACTTGTATCCAATCTTTCCATCTTCCATTATTATGAATACTGAACGTTTTGCAGCATTGTAATCTTTGATATGTAGTAGATGTGGCATTAAAACATCGTAATCTCGAATTGTTTTACTGTTATAATCTGCCAATATTGGAAAATTGAAGTTGTGTTTTTGTGCAAATGCTTTGTTTGCAAATGGACCATCATTACTTATTGCAACTACTTGGGCACCAAGATTAGATAATTCACTCCAAGAATCTCTGAATTCACACAGCTCATTTTCACAAATTGGAGAACTTGCAGCCACAAAGAATGATAGAATGATTTTTCCTCCTCTAAATTCATCCAAAGTCCTCATTTTGAGATCTATATCTGGTAGTTCGAAATTAGGAGCAATATCTCCAACATTTAACGACATGATCGCATTTAGTAGTTATCCTATTTAGTACTTTACAAAAACCACTTTTCTAAAATCTAATTTAAAAAAGTGCATACCTTTTTATACAAAAACTTGGGTTCAAAGCTAAATTGGTCGGGGAATTAGCGGGCAATTATAGTACCGTAGTGTTAATGTTTGGATTTGCGGTAGTAGCAATGGCACCTGCACTTTTAATTTCTAGAATGATCTCTCCTCGAAAAAAAAGTAACCCAGTAAAATTTTTGCCAATGGAATGTGGACAAGTTCCATCAGGCGAAGGAAGAACTCATTTTATGATGCAGTATTATGCTTACATTTTGATGTTTGTTGTTTTTGATGTTATGGCCATTTTCTTATATGCGTGGGGAAGTGCACTTTTAGAACTTCCTAAATCCGCAACTTTACCAATTATTGGTTTCTTAGCAATTATGTTTGCTGCAATGGCTTTTGCATTACATCAATCTGGGAGACGAGACATATGGTAGTTTTTTATACAAATCAAAATTATGGAAATGAGGGATTAGATTGCTAAAAGACCTGATGACACCACAAAATGCAAATGTGTTTGTTGGAAAGTTAGGCGATATCTTAGAAAAAGCAATCGATAAACCATTAGGCTATGCAATCAACTGGGGTAGAATATGGTCTCTTTGGCCTGTCCATATTGAAACTGCATGTTGTAGTGTAGAATTTGGAGCTGCATCTAGTCCAAGATATGATGTCGAAAGATTTGGTATCATTGAGGCATTCGGTTCACTTAGACAATGTGATCTAATTGTAGTTCAAGGAACCATCACAAGAAAAATGGCACCACGTTTACGTTTAGTTTATGATCAAATGCCAGAACCGAAATATGTCATTGCAATGGGGGCTTGTGCAATCACGGGTGGATTGTATTTTGATTCATACAATGTACTTCCGGGCATTGATGGGGTTTTACCTGTTGATGTTTATGTTCCAGGATGTCCACCTAGACCTGAAACTCTTATTCAAGGATGTATGTTACTACAAGAAAAAATCAAGAGAATGAAGGCTAGGAAGTATGTATAATGAGTTCTGATTCTGATAATGAACAAATTGAAACAGTATCTGATGCAGAACCTGTATCTGCTAAAGTAACTCCAGAAAAAGAAATTGAATTACCAAAATTTGAAAAAGGACTTGCAGATAGAATTGTTGAAAAATTTGGTACTAGAATTAAAGTGGCATTTGTAAAACCAGATCGAGTTAGGATTAATGTTGGAAAGGATGACGTTAAAGAAGTAGCTGGATTTCTAAGAGACGTTCTAAATTTTGATCATGCTGAATCTGTATCAGGCGTAGATTATCCTCAGGATAAAGAGATTGAAGTGGTTTATCATTTAGGTTCCTATACTGATCCTTCATTATCAAGACAAATTCTTGTATTAGCAACTCGAGCACAAAGAGAAGAAAATCCAATTCCTGGAAATGATGCAACAAAACTTCCCAGTCTTAGAGAAATATTTTACAGTGTAGAATTTCATGAAAGAGAGATTTTTGAAATGTTTGGGGTTTACTTTCAAGGTCATCCTGATAATAGAAGATTGCTTTTGCCAGAAGATTGGGCAGATTTACCACCGCTAAGAAAGGACTTTGCAATTAAAGGAAGATAGATATGAATAAAGAATTACCTCCAGGACTAGCACTTCAGAAAGTAGATGAGAGAATTATGACTCTCAATGTTGGACCACAACATCCAGGTTCTGGTCATATGAGAATTATTGTACAAATTGACGGTGATTTTATAGTAGCATGTGATCCTGATCCTGGTTATGTTCATCGTGGTGAAGAAAAAATGGCTGAATATAGAAATTATATCACAAACATACCACATTTAGAGAGACCTGTAATTCATGATTCTTGCAATGTTTTGTATCCCTATGTTTTAGGAGTTGAAGAACTCCTTGGTATTGAAGTTCCAGAACGAGCAAAATACATTCGAGTTATTGCATCTGAATTGAATAGATGTGTTTACACAATGTACTGGCTTGCAATTTATGGAATATTTTTAGGTCACTCTACAATGTTTATGTGGCCAGCAGGTGATCGTGAATTACTAATTGATCTATTGGAAAAAATGACAGGAGCTAGAGTTACACATGCTCATTTTGTACCAGGTGGTGTAAGAAATGATTTGCCACCAAACTTTGAAGATGTTTGTTTGAGACAAGTAAACTATTTTGAAAAACGAATCAAAGAATATGCAGCAGTTTTTTATGATAACCCCATCTTAATTGCTAGAACTGCAAACACTGGTGTTTTATCACGTGAAGACGCAATTAGATTAGGTACCACTGGTTCTGTTCTTCGAGCTAGTGGTGTCGATTATGACCTTAGAAAGAAAGAACCATACGATGTTTATGATGAATTAGATTTTCAAACTAATGTCCTTAAAGAAGGTGATTCTTATGCAAGATCAAAAATTCCATGGCTTGACATGATGGAAAGCTGTAGAATAATCAGACACGCATTACAAAAAATGCCAAAGTCGGGCTCTGTGAGAGTAAAGCTAAAACCAAATCCAAAAGGAAAAGGACTTGATTCAGTATACAAACGTGTAGAATCTGGTAGAGGTTCATTGGGTTGCTATATCGTCTCAGATGGCAAACCTGAACCTTATAGAGTAAAACTAAGTGTCGGTTCATTTAGAAATCTTATTGCGTTACCTTATCTTCTCAAAGGAGAAAAACTTGGAAACATGCCATCAGTGTATTGGAGCCTTAATTATTGGCCAGTGGAGGCAGATCGATAAATGTCTGTCATTGCACCAAACTTCAAGTTTAGTGAATTTGTAAAGTCTCTTTTAGATAATGTATTTTGGATAATTCTTATCTTTTCATTGATTGGATTACCTGCAGTTCAAGTAATTTTATTCTATATTGAAATGCCTGTAATTGACGGTGAACTACTTACACCATTTCTTGCATTGACATGGTTGGCAGATCCATCTAGAACTCTTCCAATTTTGAAAGCCTTTATGACTACTGATTTGTTTAGAATTGCTGCTTTTCCTGGATTTGGTTTTGCTGCATTAATTGCAGCTGGAACAATCTTTATCGAAAGAAAAATGTTGGCAAAATTACAACTTAGAGTAGGTCCTTTTTACTGTGGAAAAATTGAAGGAATCTTGCAATTAATGGGAGATGGACTAAAACTAATATCAAAAGAAATTATTATTCCCGCAAAAGCTGACAAACCGATTTTTTGGGCAGCTCCTGTAATATTTGTCGCAACAGCAGCAGCATTTGTTGCATTAATTCCAGTTGCACCTGGATGGGTCGTTGCAGATGTAGATGTTGGATTGCTTGCGGTGTTTGCAATTATTGGATTCTTTCCAATCATAACTATTCTTTCTGCTTGGTCTTCAAATAGTAAATTTCCATTCATTGGTGGAATAAGAGCATTACATCAAATGGTATCTTTTGAAATTCCATTGATTCTCTCATTGTTAGGAGTAGTAATTCTTACAGGAACTCTAAATCTTTCTGAAATTGTTGTAAGTCAAACCAATTTCCCATGGATTATCTTCTTGCCAATTGGCGCAATTATTTTCTTTATTACCATATTAGCTGAACTAGAAAGAATCCCATTTGATTTACCAGAAGCAGAAAGTGAAATTGTCGCTGGTTGGTTGACTGAATTTTCTGGAATGATTTACGGTCTTGTTCAATTGGGAACATATTTGAAACTTTATGCATTTGCAGCACTGTTTGTTGTTTTATTCCTCGGTGGTTGGACCGGTCCTATGATTTGGCCTCCTTTCCCTGAGGAAATCATAACTGATGGAATAGTGATGGGTCCAATCACTGCTAAAATTCCTGGATTGCCGGTATTCTCACAAGAGATGCTAAATGGTGTTGTATGGTTTGTGATAAAAACAATGGGTGTAATCTTTTTCATTCTATTACCAAGAGGTGTTTTTCCAAGAATCAGAATTGATATGTTATTGAGTCTTGGTTGGTACAAATTAATTGGACTTGCATTCGTTAACATCTTTATAGCACTCGGTTTGTTGTACGCTGGAGTCTTGGGACCTGGAGGAATATTGTAATGAATACAGCTACTGGAATTATCAAGGCATTAAATTCAGGAATTAAGCATTTAGCAATTAAACGATTTACATTACGATATCCTGAAGAAAAACTAAAGTTTGTTGGTGATGGTTATCAATTTGATCCATCAACTGGTGTTGGAATTGCTGGTTACAAAGGGCGCCATATGTTATTTCATGATCATTGTACTGGTTGTCAGCTATGCTCCATTGCATGCGAAGGTGTTGCAGAAGCAATCGCAATGGTAAAAGTTCCAGAAGAACATAAACAAAATAAAAAAGCTATCATGCCACAAATTGATTACGGCAAATGTGTATTTTGTGGATTATGTGTAGATGCATGTCCATTTTATGCATTGTACATGACAAATGATTATGAACTTTCTTCATTTAGCAAGGAGGGTTTGATTTACACCCCAGCCCAACTTCAAGTAAAACCATTTGTTTCTCAAGATTCTGAAATAAAAATTACCGATAGAGGTGCAACACATGGCTGATGCCGTATTCCTTGCATTATCTGTAATTACAATTGGTTCTGCAATAGCTGCACTTGAATTAAGATCTTTAATTTATGGTTCTATTGCTTTGATGGGTACACTCGGTGGAATTGCAGGATTCTTTTTACTTTTGGATTCACCGTTTGTTGCAATGTTCCAACTAGCGGTTTATGTGGGTTCTATAGCAGTTTTAATTTTGTTTACCGTCATGTTGGTAAAAAGAGAACTCATATTCAAGAAAATTGAAGATAAAAGAAGAAAATTTGTTGGCATTGCACTTATGCTAGTTTTTATGGTTGCGCTTGGTTCAGTCATAATGGATTCCGGCATCAAAACAATAACTACCGATGAACCTGCAGTTGATTTTAGAAGTATTGGTGCAGACTTTCTGACATATTATTGGCCAGCTTTGATTTTAATGGCACTAATATTAACCGGTTCAGTTACTGGCGCACTAGTTTTAGCAAGAAGAGAGGATGTAGAGAATGAGCAACGAACTGATTGATTTTGTTTTAGTATCTGTTGCCCTTTTGGGCATTGGAATCTATGGTTTATCTGTAAAGAGAAATGCCATTAGAATGTTATTTGCAGTTGAAATAATTATCAACGCGGCAAATCTTAATTTGGTTGCATTTGGACGATTTTTACCACACAGTGGTGGTCAAACATTAGCATTATTTTCAATTGCAATAGCAGCAGCCGAAGTTGCAGTTGGACTTTCATTAATTATTGTAGCATACCGCATGTATCAGAATATTGACATTGCAGACTTTAGGAGCTTGAAGGGATAATGGAATATGCTCTTTTGCAGGCAGTTTTCTTGCCTTTACTATTATCACCAATTGCCTACATAATTGGAAGAAAAATGGGTCCTACTCCTGCAATGTGGTTTACGTTTGGACTTTTGCTTTATACCACTGTATTGGTAATTCTGGCTGCAATGAGTGGTACTACCGAAGAACATTACCCATGGACAGAACAGTTTGGCGAGTTTGGTTTCCTGTTGGATGGCTTGGCATCTCCATTCGCTATTATGATTTACGTACTAAGTACAATTTTGGCACTTTATTCAAAACCATACATGATTCACAGATTCCATGAACAATATGAAGAAGAACAACACGAAGTCACATCATCTAGTGGACATTCAACAATAGTTGAATCATCTTCTCTTTCAAACTATGTCAATGCTAAATCCGGACTCTACTTTGCACTTTATCTTGTATTTGCAATGGGGATGCTTGGTACTGTATTATCTACAAACCTAATTGAATTTTATGTGTTCTTTGAGGTAATGCTGATTCCGGGTTTCTTTTTAGTTGCTCTTTGGGGCGCAGGTCCAAGAAGAAAAATTGGTCTGATGTTCTTGTTTTGGACTCATGCTGGTGCAGTCGTATTGTTATTGGGATTTTTAATGATCGGTCTTACAATTGGAAGTTTTGATTTTGCGGATATCAAAGAATCAGAAATTCCACATGATATTTTGATACTTTCAGCAGTTGCAATTTCCATTGGACTTGGAGTTAAACTTGCAGTATTCATGTTCCACATATGGCTTCCATGGGTTCACGGTTCTGCACCAACTCCAATTAGTGCACTATTATCTCCTGCAATGATTGGCATTGGTGCTTATGGTATCTTCAGATTAATTGTGGAATTTTTACCAAACACATTTGCTGATCTTTCAATTTGGTTCCACATTTGGGGTCTTGTTACAATGATTTATGGTGGCGCAATGGCACTGATGCAAGACGACATCAAACGATTACTAGCATATTCTAGTATTAGTCAAATGGGTTACATTCTATTTGGAATTGGATCCATGTCTGTACTTGGATTATCTGGTGCTGAGATGATGTATGTTACACATGCACTTGGTAAAGGTATCCTCTTCATGATGGCTGGAATTATAATTGTTAAAGTTGGTACTAGAAATATTTCTCAACTAGGTGGATTAGCTGGTAAGATGCCGATAACTGCTGTATGTGCAGTGATTGGTGCATTGACAATTATGGGAGTTCCACCAACTAGCGGCTTTATGGGTGAATGGACCTTATTTTATGGTGCATTAGAAACTGCTATTGATGAGGGCTCAACTGTTAGAGCTGTTACATTTGGTTTAGGTCTTGTTGCAACTGCGCTAACAATGTCTTATATTCTTTGGATGCTAAAACGTGTATTCTTTGGAAAACTTCCACAACATCTTGAACATGTTAAAGAAGGAAGTTGGTATATGACTGCACCAATGATGGTGCTTGCAGGATTTACAATAGTTCTAGGAATTTATCCTGACATATTCTTTAATCAAATAATTCCATATATGAACGGGGTATTGGGAGCATAGTTTATGGCAACTGAAATGTTAGGTTTGCCATTTGAAGCAGGTGCATCAAGTGCTTGGTTAATTTGGATACTTCCTTTTATTGCTGCACTAATAATGCCGGGAATTGGAAAAATATCCAAAAATGCAACTGGATATGTAGCAGTAGGATTTGCTTTAATGAGTGCACTTTCTGCAGCATCTTTACTTCCAATTGCATTGGAAGCACATGAGATTCATGATCAAATATCTTGGATTAATTCGATTGGTCTGAAAGCCGGCGTTCTAGCTGATCCACTTTCAATAATTATGGCAAACGTAGTTGGATGGATTTCATTTCTCATCATGATTTACAGCACAGGATACATGAAAGGCGATAAATCAATCACCCGATTTTGGTTCTGGATGATGTTCTTTATCGGTTCAATGCAATTAATTGTTCTATCTGATAATTTGTTACAAGTATTCTTTGGTTGGGAAGGTGTAGGCCTTGCATCTTATGCATTGATTAGCTTTTGGTATCGTGATAGAAAGAAAGATCATGTTGGTACTGAAGGACGAACTGTTCTTGGCCTTTTAGATTATTATTCTCCAACTCATGCAGGTATGAAAGCTTTCATCATGACAAAAGTTGGTGATGTCATGATGATTGCAGGTATGCTTTTGATATTCTTATTTGCCGGAACATTTGGGTTTAGAGAATTAATGCATGATACAGCTTGGGCTACAGCAATGTCTGCACAAGGTCTCTTGGTACCTGCATTCATTTTATTATTTGGTGGTGCTGTTGGTAAATCAGCACAATTCCCACTAAATGAATGGCTCTTAGAAGCAATGACTGGCCCAACAGCAGTTTCTGCTTTAATTCATGCTGCAACAATGGTGAAAGCCGGTGTCTTCCTAGTTATGCGATTAGCACCATTAGTTTTTGCTTTAAGTGCTGCTGGAATTCTAGCAGACCAATTCTTTGAAATAATTCTCATAGTTGGTGCTACCACTGCACTTCTCTTAGGACTTCAGGGTATGGTTAATTCTGAAATTAAGAAAGTACTTGCATATTCTACTGGTTCTCAAATTGGTTATATGATGATGGTATTGGGCATTGCTGGATTATCACAGCAATTTGTTAATGGATACACTGCAGGTTTCTTTCATCTAATTTCTCATGCAATGTTTAAGGCATCATTGTTCATGGCTGCAGGTTCATTGTTACATGTTGTCGGTTCAAGATTTATGACTGATATGGGTGGATTACGCAAAAATATGAAAAAAACTTATGCGTTTATGTGGGCCGCGGGTCTTGGATTAATGGGCGCACCATTTATCACGACGGGTTTTTGGAGTAAGGATTCTATTTTTGGCGCTGTTTATACATCAGGACATGAATGGGCCATGCCAATATTTGCAATTGCTGTATTGACTGCAGTAATAACTGCGTTTTATACGACTAGAATGTTGGGATTGGTATTCTATGGTTCAAAGAGCAAACATATTCAAAAAATGGAAGAAGAAGGTCATCATATTCATGAAGCACCATTATCTATGTGGATACCATATGGTATTCTTGCAGTGCTTACAATTGCTATTGGCCTAGTTGGATTATCCTTTGAAGGAGGACTACACGAATTGTTTACAGATTATCTTGAAGAATCATTTGGAATCCATTCTGTACATGAAATTGAAAACTCCATACTTCCTGGATTCTTGGATGGAATTAATCCTATTGCCCTCGCTGCGTCATTATCTGCATTTGCAATTGGAACTGGATTAGGATACGTGTTCTATTTTGGCAGGTGGGTTGATCCTGTTAAATTTGTAAATTCAAACATTTTATTTTCTGCCATTCATAAACTCATTCTGAATAGATTTTATCTTAACGCAATTGTCTACTGGTGTTTTGTTGTGGCCCCATTATGGCTTTCAAGAGGAGTATTCAGATACTTTGAAAAGACCGCTATCGATTATGGAATGAACAATGGATTGCAAAAAGCAGTTGGTTGGAGTGCAAGAGTAGTTCAAGGAACTCAAACCGGTGTAACCCAATCTTATCTATTCGTATTTGGAGCAGGATTACTATTTGTAGTCCTGATATTGTTGATATAGGAGATAAGATGAGATGCTAGAAATCAGTTCAACACCATTGGTAATAATTGCAATTCTCGGTACAGTAGGAGTTTTGTTACCCATCATCAGTATTGCACGAAAAGAAAAAGGCTCAAACTCATTTTATGCCGTTATTGCATTTGCTGCCTTAATTGCATCAATTGGATATGTTGCATATCAATTCTTAACTGATAACATTCTGCCATCTGCATTATTTTCTGAAGATGTGCTTGTAGATGATGCATTTGGTGGATTCTTTGCAATAGCCATGCTAATTGTTGCAATCTTCACCACTGTTGGCTCCTTTAATTACATGCGAAAAAAGAACTATCCTGCTGTTTACTATTCCTTGATACTACTTTCAACAATCGGCATGGTGTTAGTAGCATATTCTACTGACTTGGTGATGTTATTTGTAGCATGGGAGCTGATGAGTATTCCAACATATGTTCTTGTTGGATTTATGAAAAAGAATCCAAGTTCAAACGAAGCTGCACTAAAGTATTTCTTATTTGGGGCACTATCTTCTGCAATTATAGTTTATGGAATTTCATTATCTTATGGACTAACCGGTTCAACAAATATTGGCGAAGTTATTCAGGGTTATTCCACTCTTGATCCTTCGTTATTACCATTAGCATTACTATCTGTTGGAATGTTTATTGCAGGATTTGGATTTAAGATGGGGTTAGTACCTTTCCATCAATGGTTACCTGACACTTATGAAGGTGCACCTCCAACCATTACAACTCTACTTGCAGCTGGAACAAAGAAAGCAGGGTTTGCAGCAACAATTAGAATAATTGTACTTGGAATGGTTGTACTAAATCTTGATTGGACTTTAGCTCTTGGAATAATTGCAGTTATGACAATGACTATTGGTAACATTGCTGCAATCATGCAAAAGAATCTTGCAAGAATGTTAGCATATTCTAGCATTGCTCATGCTGGATACATTTTGATCGGACTTGCAGTAGCTCCATACAGTTCTCTTGGTCTCCAAGGCTCATTATATCAAATATTAAATCACGCTGTAATGAAAGGTGCTGCCTTCATAGCAATTGCAGGAATAGTAACCACACTTGCTGTAACTAATATCGATAAACTCAAAGGACTTGGAAGACGAATGCCAATTACATCCCTTGGATTAATTATCTCGTTATTTGCTTTAGCTGGTGTACCTCCACTTGCTGGATTTTGGAGTAAAATCATGCTATTTGGTGGCGCATTGGATGCTAGCTCCACTATATGGTGGGCACCTTGGCTTGCAATTGCTGGAGTTCTAAACAGCGCTCTATCATTAGCTTACTATGGTTGGATTACAAGAAAAATGTACTTTGAAGGAGAAACTGAAAAAAGAGTATCTGAACCAAAATCTGTTATTGCAATCATGATATTTTCAATAATCTTTTTGGTAGGATTCGGTGTATATCCAGATCCAATTATCAAATTTGTAGAATTTGCTGCACCAACACTTAGCTTAGGTGTTATGCCTTAAATGTTGTAAATTTTATAAGATTATCTAAATTCATTTTTGCATCATTCTCTGAAATTTTTCTTAAACTTGTTCTTGCTTTGTCTGAATATTTTTTTAAGAGCTCTTCCATTTTATTAAAAACATCTCTTGGATCCGAACTTTTTTTGATCAACAAATTAAATAATTTATCCTCATTCTTCCAGTCTAACAAATCATCTCTTATTTGATATGCAATTCCTATATTCTTTCCATATTCTGTTAGGGCTTCTATCTCTTCCTCACTACCATTTGCAATGATTGCACCTATTCTTGCTGCCACTTCAAATGCCGTAGCAGTTTTGTATTCGATCACTTTTAGATAATCATCAAAAGTAACATCTTCACTAGTCTCTAATCTGCCTTCTATCATTTCTCCCTCACTCATCAACATTGCAGTTGTTGCCAAATCCTTTGTAATTCTCGCATTATCTAATCTTGAAGAAATTGCAAGAATTAATCCTAAAACAAAATCTCCTGTTAGTACACTTGTGTTATATCCATATTTGATGTGAAATGGTTCTTTTTGTCTTCTCATAGTTTCATTATCTATTATGTCATCATGTATGATCGATTCCATATGTAAAAATTCCACAGCACAAGATGCAGCCAATGTATTATCATCGATTTTTCCTACACTTTCACCAGCCAAAACTAAGATGATTGGTCTGATTCGTTTCCCCCCCTCTAATGAATATTTTAATGGTTCAATGAATTCTGATTCTGAATATAATGATAATTCTCTATCTAATGCATGGTTGATTTTATCGATATACTTACCATATGTTTCAAGTAAAGGATTAATCTCGATATTTTTCCTGTCCAAGATTAGGTCTATTGAAAAAACTTTCTCATTAGTAATTAAATCTTGGTGCTCCAGCCGGGATTTTCATCGTTAGATTTTGAACCCGGGATCACTGCCTTGAAAGGGCAGTATGCTTGACCGGTCTACACCACTGGAACCCAACAAATTTGGGTAATTTGTCCATAAAATCTTTTGTAAACCACAAAGATTTTTTATTGGCAAATTAGGAGATGTGATATGAATCTAATAAAACGAATTGATGAAATGATCGAAGAAAGAAGTTTACTAAAACATCCATTCTATCAAATGTGGTCTGATGGAAAATTGACTCTTGATTCATTATCTGGTTATTCTAAAGAATACTTTCAACTTGTCAAGGCAGTCCCTACATTTATGACTCCTATTATAGAAAAAGCTCCAAATTCTGTGGTTAGCGAATTAATTGATAACCAACAAGAGGAATCTGATCATATTCAATCTTGGATTAAATTTGCAAAAGAACTAGGTGTTTCTGAATATGATTTAACTCATTATGAAGGATTAGATAAAACTAGAAAATCTGTCTCAGAATTATCTGAATTAATGAGCACCTATGAAGGTGGAGCATGTGCAATGTATGCATTTGAAAAAGAAATTCCAAAAATTAGCCAAACAAAACTTGATGGATTAGCAGAATTCTATGGAATATCTAATGAAAATGCTACGGAATACTTTAAACTTCATACAGAAGCTGATATCCGTCATGCTGCATCTTGGAGAAATATTCTTGAAAAAACATCAACTGATTCAGATAACTTGATCCGAATTGCAGACAAATCTATCTCTGCACAAAATCTATTGCTTGATAGTTGTTATGAAGCATATTGTTGAGCTCATAACATTTTATACTGAAGATAAAATCCATCTGCTTAGGGCCCATAACTCAGCTTGGTAGAGTACCCGGCTCATAACCGGGGAGTCAAGGGATCGAAGCCCTTTGGGCCCATATTATTTCCGTTAGTTTTAAAATGAACCCAGACAAAATTTACTGGCTGCGATGAAGAATCAGAGTTATATCTGAAAGATGATTGAAAGGCATTTGTCTGAGCTGCCAAAATCTACTTGCTAATTTGATTTTTTATTTTTTCTAAAATATTATCATCTACAAGTTTTTGTTCGTGTAATGATTCTGTGATTTGGATTATATTGGTGATGGAATGCAATCTAACTCCTAATTCTTTTAACGCCTCATCTGCACCCTCCATTCTGTTGACAATTACATATGCATCTTCTATTGCTATGTTTGCTTCTTTTAGTGATTTTATGGCATTTACAACTGAACCTCCAGTAGTTGCAACATCGTCTATCATTACAACCTTCATTCCTTCATGGATTTTTCCTTCAACTGATTTTGAAGTTCCGTACTCTTTTGGTTTACTTCTTACATAAATTAATGGTTTGACTGTTTCAATTGCCAATGCTGATGCAATAACAAGACCACCTGTAGGAACTGACACTAAAGAATCAAAACTATTCAATCCTATATTTTCTGCAATATTGTTTTGTAGATGTTTTACCATGATTCTAAATTGATGGGGGTAACTAGGAACTAGTCTCAAATCGACATAGTATGAACTTTTTTTACCACTGGCAAGTGTAAAATCACCAAATTTTATTATCCCTTTTTGATACAAAAAGGTTGCAAACTCTTTTACAAATTCCATATCTAAATTAACTACACTGGATTTATTTTGGTTTGTATTGTGTATTAATCATGCCTGAAATCTGGTTAAATTATGGAATTACTGATGTAGTTTTAGATATCAGGGCTGAAAATTTAGAACAAAAAATTGATTCTGACGGTAATATTTTAGAAGATGCAGCGATCAATGAAAAATTGAGTGCTTTTGATTTATCAAAACCTATGGAACTTGTAGTTTTACATAATTCAAAATCAATTCAAAAAATTATCTCGTCGTTATTTACGTTATGTGAACAAAAATCATTACCATTCCCTAAAATTTTGGCTGAGAAAAAAATCATCAACCTTGTAAAATCAGGATTACCAGAAGGAAGCTCAATTAATGAATTTGATAATGCCCCTCTTTCTAACTCCAATCTTGTTTTTATTGGAGAAATGGAATTTGATGGTTTATTTGGATATGAGACCATTTCTACCAGATTAATCAAAAAGTTTGGTCATGAATCAATGCTTTCTGCATATGCAAAAAGAAAAAGCAATCTTCCTGTACCTGGACAACTGACAGAAAGTTTTGATGAAGCCAAAAAATTTGTTGATAATTTTGAAATTAAAGCAATTGAAATTGTAGCAAATTCTCAAGGCATTGTTGATTTTACAATCGGTCACCCATCTGAAACCGTTTACTCCACAAAAACTCTAGAATCATTTGCAATCAAAGATATTGGTCATCATAAATCCATGATAATTAGCACTGGAAAAGATTCAAGTAATGATTCTCTTGGAAAATCTCTTTCTTCTCTATGGAATTGTGCTAATGCAATACAAAATGGAGGCTTATCAATCTTGGTAGCAGAATGTAAATCTGGTTTGGGTTCTGATGCACTTCAACAATACGTCGAAGGTAGATTAAATCTTGATCAGATTCGTAATCCATCCAAGTATCTCTCTGGGATGGAGGATCTATTATTTTTATCAGAAATACAAAAGAATTTTCAAATTGGATTAGTTTCAATCCTTCCTGAATACTATGTAAAAAAATTAAATATGATTTCATTATCTGGACTCAAACCATCTCTAGATTATATTTTGAAAACTCAAGGAACTAGACAAAAAATTGCAGTCGTGATGGATGGAGCTAGAGTTTTACTAAGGTAAAAAATCAGACAAAAAATTAGATGGTATTGGTGCACACAAAACAGCTAATCCTATCACACCCAAGTATGCAAGTTTCCTATTTTTTGATAACGGAGAAACATCATCTAATGGCATTGCACTAGGATTTCTTGAACTTAAAACTAGGATCAACATTGCCATCAACCAATAATTTAACAAAACAAGAATTGCCATGCTTCCAATTGTTGCATATTTGTGACGTTTAGCGCCAAGTAACGTTCTTGCCATGTGACCTCCATCTAACTGCCAAGCTGGCAATAAATTCAAAAATGTAATCAAAAATCCAATCCAAGCCGCAAATAAAACCGGCGTCATAATTACTTCGTGACCTGCTCCACCTTTGCCAAACAATGCTAAACTTGCAGTCATTAGTAATGGCTCTCCTTGATTCCATTCCATTAATTTTGAATCTGCAAAAAGTCCTTGTGCCACATCTTCTTGTAATATTGGTGCAGTGTATGCACCATACATCGAAACTATAACTGCAATTATCAATCCTGCAATTGGCCCTGCTATTGCTACATCGAATAAAATTTCTCGATTAATTGTTAATCCACGTGATTGAATAAATGCACCAAAAGTTGGAATTCCTATAACTGGTAATCCTGGGATAAAAAATGGCCATGTTGTCTTTAGTTTATGAGCTTTAGCAGCAACTAGATGACCCAATTCATGAATTCCCAAAATTCCTAAAAGTGAAAGCGTATAGATTCCTGCCATTTCTAGAGGCTCACCAATATCTATGATGGAATTTGTTCCAGTAGTACGATAATACCCATCAATCATTACAAAGGTGATGACAATTGCAAACAAGATTCGCGGAGTCCAAGAACCGCTTAACCATTTCTTTTGTTTTTTTGGAGTAAATTTCTGAATGATGATATATTTTCCGTCTTCCATTTGTTCAAGTTTGCAAACATAGTTCATATTTTCTAATTTTCTTGCCAAATCCTCAAATTTTGATTTAAAATCATGATCACTAATTCTAAACTCCAAAGAATACATTTCTTTGTTGAATTGGCTTACTTCAAACAATGAATTAACTAAGGAAATCACATCTTCCTGAGTAGGGTCACTCATTCTGTTTACGGCTATTTCTTTCCATTAAATGGTTTTGTGGTTTAAAATTAAATATTGATAATAAAATATACTAGTAATGCAAGTAATTCTAAGACAATTAGGTGATTGTAACATACGTCGTGCAGAACCAAGCGATCTAATTCCAGTCATGGAAATTAATCTGAAAACACTTCCAGAACACTATTCTGATTATTTTTACGAAAGTCTGCTTGCAGAAATTCCAGAGGCATTTATTGTTGCAGAAATTAGTGGAAAACATGTTGGTTACATAATGTGCAAAACTGAATATGGTTTTTCTAATTTCAAAAAATTAGGATTTGTGAAAAAAGGCCACGTTGTTTCTATTGCGGTTCTTGATGAATATAGAAAAAAAGGAATTGGCAAAGCATTAGTTGAAGAATCTGTGAATGGCGTCAAACTAAAAAAATGTGATGAATTCTATCTTGAGGTACGATGTAGTAATAATGATGCTGTAAGATTATACGAAAAACTGGGTTTTGTTATTAGACAAAAACTCAATGCATATTATCGTGACGGTGAAGATGCATATCTTATGGCAATTGAGTTAAACTAGTTAAAACCAATAAATAACTCACAACAAACTTGAACTCGTGGATAAACGTAAAGGAATGGGGATTACAATTTTTGTATTATGCATTACAGCATTCTTTCTTTATGCATATTTACTAATGCTATCTGAATGGAGTCCAATTGTATTACAATTATCTATTCTGATGATTGCAGGTGGAATACTTGGTGTAGTAGCTTGGATTGGATATGTGATGGCAACAACAAAACCTTCATCTGCATCAATTTCATCTGATGATTAATTTTATTTTGAAATTTTTACATCTACAACTGTTTGATAGTATCTGGGACCTACTGCTCTAACTATTTTTGATCCTAAAATTTCTGATCTAACTGAAGTTACTTGAAGATAGTGTTCTTCAGAAAGTTTTCCTGCATTTGATTTTTTATCTGCATGGATGTGAGAATAATAGTGAATTATTCCTCCACTCTTTGTTGCATTAATTGCAGACCCTAAGAATTCATCTGATCTTTCAGGAAGAAGCATTAAAGTTCTATCTGACTTGTTTTGTATCTTCTCTTGAATTACTTGTGATGCATCTCCATTTATTGATATGACTGTTCCTGCAAGCTTATTTGAGATAATGTTTTTTTCACACAGTTTTGCTGCAACTGGATTGATATCTATGCTATACACTGTACATTTCTTCTTTTTTGCAATCATAATTGAGAACATGCCTACGCCTGCAAACATATTGACTACTGTTTCCCCATCTTGAACTAGATTTGCAATTCTTTCTCTTTCAGTTGATAATCTAGGTGAAAAAAATGCATTTTCAACATCAACTGTAAACCTACATCCAAATTCTTTGTATTCTGTTTCTGTCTTGTCTTCTCCTGCTAATATTTCTAAATTTCTAGTGCGAAAATCTCCCTCTACAGCAGAAGCTTGATAAAAAACACTTTTTGCAATTTTTACTTCATTCAGAAGAGTCTCACCAATGAGTTTCTTTTTTGCTAGCAATGAATCAGGAATTCTGACTATGATTATATCTCCAATCTGATCAAAAGATGAGATTAGTTCTTGACTTTCTTGAGGAGTGAGTATATTTTCCAATGATCTCTTTAACATTCGAGTCAATTTTTGTAATAGAAATTTCCTGAGCTTTTTTGTTCTTTATCTAATCTACTTTCTAATTTGTTTACACGTGGTCTCAAGCTCTTTTCATCCCTTCTAAATGACATGTCAAGAGATTTTAGAAATCTGTTCATTGCATCTGCTTTTGGCATTGGAGATGTTGCATGTCCAGATAATCCTGACACTCCTTCAAAAATTATCATCGAATCGGATATTAGATCCATTAATTGTATGTCATGATCAATTACTATAGCTGTTTTTCCAAATGATCGAACAAATTTTTGTAAGAATTTTGCAATTGTTATTCTATCTTCCACATCTAAAAATGCTGATGGCTCATCTAATGCATAAAGATCTACTTTTTGTAAAAGGCATGCAGCAACTGAAACTTTTTGTAATTCCCCCCCCGATAGATTCTTTACTGATTTATTGTATAGTTTTTTAATTTTCAACGGATCTAGTATTTGTTCTTCTTCCTGACTACCTTCAATTGCACCATTATTTGCCTTATCTAATAATGCAATAACTTCGGCATCAATATCATTTTGAAGATACTGCGGTTTGTATGCAATTTTTATTTTTTTATCAATTTCTCCAAAATCTGGTTTTTCTACACCTGCAATCATCTTCATCAATGTTGTTTTTCCAAGTGCATTTGCACCCATAATTCCTAACACTTCGCCTTTTCTTACTCTGCCTGGCTCAATAGTAACTGAGAATGAAGTATATTTTTTCTCAAGTTTTGGATATGACAAAATTTCGCTTCCTTCTTGAAACTCATCAGTAGATGAAGAGGATATATCAAAAGAAAATTTCTTGTCTCTGAATCTGACATTTTCAGTTGGTAAATAACCATCAAGAAACACATTGATTCCAATTTTAGTTGATAGTACACTAGAAACTATTCCGTATGCAGCAGGTTCACCATAAAGTACTTCGATGTAATCACTAAGAAAATCAAGTAGTGTCAAATCATGTTCTACAACCATCACACTTTTTCCTATTTTAGCTAAACTTTGAATTACTCTTGCTACACTCTTTCTCTGAAAAACATCATTGTATGATGATGGTTCATCAAAAAAATAAAATTCTGTATCTTTTGATGCAACTGCTGCTATTGCTAATCTTTGGAGTTCACCACCACTAAGTTCTTTTAGATTTTGTTCCATTGAATTCTCTAATCCTAATTCTTTGATTAATTCTCTTGACACTCCCCGTTCATCATATTTTTCAATCAATTCTTTTCCCGTGCCATCAAATGCTTGTGCAATATGATGGACTTGTTGTGGTTTAATTGATGCACGAAGTTGTTTATTTTTTATTTTATCAAAATGAGATTTTAATTCTGTTCCTCCATAATACTTTAAAATTTCATCCCATTCTGGAGGATTTTCATATCTTCCCAAATTTGGTTTTAAGTTACCTGAAAGAATGTTTACTACTGTACTTTTCCCCATTCCATTTCTACCTAGCAACCCCACAACTTCTCCTTTTCTTGGTGTAGGTAATTTGTATAATCGAAATGAATTTGGACCATACTGATGAATTTTATCTGATGCTAATTCAGATGCTAAATTAACAATGGTAATTGCTTCAAAGGGGCAAACTTTGACACATATTCCACATCCATTACAGACATCCTCATCTATCTGGGCTTTTTTTGTTTCTTCGTTAAGTATGATACAATCGGCTCCTGACTTATTGACTGGACAATATTTTATGCACTCCAAACCACATTTTTTTGGCTGGCAAAGGTCTTTGTCCAATACTGCAACTCTATGAGTCATGTCGTAATTCGGTTATTCCTTGCTTTATACCTCTTTTTAACTATCTACAATAATGCGTTACCTTAATAGATAAGAATCTGTCAACATTGTTCAAGCCGGCCATAGCGTTAGGGTGCGACCCAATCCCTTTCCGAACTTGGAAGTCAAACCTAATGTCGCTGTTGTGCTACTAAGATGCGAGAGCTCTTGGGAAGCAACAGTGCTGGCATTTTCTATTCTCTTTTCAATCAATCTTTTAATATGGATTTTATGATCTCAACTATGATTTCAATGCCTAACTGTGTTGTATGTGGACAACAATTTTCAGATGATATACGATTTCTAAATCACATGATGGATAAACATGGTTTTAGAAATCCAAATAGTGACAAACCAGACAGAAACAGCAGAGGCTATTAATTTAATCCAATTCTTTTAAAATATCTTTAAGCGTTGCTATTTCATCATTTAGAAAATCAACAGTTGCAATCACACTTGTTTTAGCACTCTCTGTTATGTTGTATTTCAATTCTTTTTGAATTAATTCTTTGAGCTGTTCACGCTCCATTATGAGATCACTTAATCTCATTGTTGCGTTTTCAACAGTCATTGTTTTTCTCCAATTTTATGTATGTGCCCATCTGGATGAATACATTGATTGCATATGTGTTTGTAATGTACATAATCATGTCCTGTATGATGTACGTCGTTACAATCACAAGAATTCTTTTTTACCATGTTATCTTGATGATATTTTTGTATAATAATGTAGAAACTAATTTTCAATAATGATATTGATCTAATTTCAAACTTTGAAATTATGTATTTTGTAAGTAATCTAGAATCAATCTTACTCCAAAACCTGTAGCGCCTTTTGGATTGTAGGGTTTTTCTTTTGTTCCAACCTGTGTCCATGCAACACCTGCAATGTCGATATGAGCCCAAGGTGTATCTTTAATCGCATTTTTTAAAAAAGCAGCAGCAGTAATGGTGCCTGCAGCTCTTCCAATTCCAACATTTTTCATATCTGCTACATCTGATTTTACCATATCCATATAATCGTCATTTAATGGAAGCTCCCAAACCTCTTCTGTTGTTTTCTTTGATGATTTTACTATTTTCTGTGATAGCTTGTCATTATTTGAGATCATTCCTGCTATGTTTGTACCTAGCGCAATTATGCATGCTCCTGTCAATGTTGCAAAATCAATAATTGCTTTTGGTGAATACTGTTTTTCTCCATATGATAATGCATCTGCTAAAATCAATCTACCTTCTGCATCTGTATTTAGTATCTCTGCAGTCTTTCCACTGTATAATTTTATGATGTCCCCAGGTCTATATGACTCTCCACCTGGCATATTTTCAACTGAGGGAATAATTCCTACTATGTTGATTGGTAATTTTAATTCTGAAACTGCTTTCATTATTCCAATGACTGTACATCCTCCACATTTATCGAATTTCATTTCATCCATTTTTTCACCTGGTTTTAAAGAAATCCCACCTGTGTCAAATGTTACTGCTTTGCCAACTAATACAATTGGTTTTTCATTTCTAGAACCACGATTATGTTCTAAAATTATCAGTTTAGGTTCATTTTTACTTCCCTGTCCTACTGCGGTAATTCCTCCGAACCCTTTCTTTCTTAGTTCATTTTTTGAAATTATATTGCATTTCATGTTGTTTTTTTTTGATATTATTTTTGCAAAATTTGCCAACGTTGCAGGCATACATTGATTTGGAGGTAGATTGCCGATACTCTTTGTATATACAGCTCCATCTGCAACGATTTCTGCAATTCTTATTGCTTTTAAAATTTTTTCTGATTTTGAAATTAAAATTGAAAGATCTGGAATACTGTTTTCCTTTTTTGATTTATATTTATCAAATTTATAAAGAGACATTTTACATCCTTCCACTATTTGAGATACTGATGAAATAGACTCTATTACAGAATTTGGAGGTGGTATTATGGAAAATTCTTTTAGTTTTAATTCTCTAGCTTTCTGAGCAATTTTACCTGAAACAAATCTTATGGTATCATTATTGAATTTCTCTTTTTTACCTAGTCCTGCTAAGAGTATCCTCTGCGGTGGTATGCCTGGAGTAGGAATAACCAATATTTTACCAAATATTCCACTCATATCCTTTATTGATTGTTTTATTGATGGATTGATTTTAGAATCTACGTTTTCAAATCCTAATATTTTATCTGAATCTTCTAAAACAAATCCACAGAGCATCGCTGTTTTCTTTTTTAAATTATTTGGATTTTCTACTTTTATCTTCATTATTATGAAATCTGAGCTTTATGTATTATTTAGATTTACTAGAGATCTATTTTTTTACTATTTGAGAATAGACTCGCAGATCTTATAAACACGGCTTTTACAGTTTTACAACCTTGGTCACATTCTATATTTGCTTTATTTTTTCTAGATTTTTCTTTCTTTGTTGTAATTATTGTTATTAACAGTGGCAAAAGTGCAGCTCTTCCACCGTATGCTGTTTTTTCATCTATTAACCAAAACATTTTCAATGCTGATTCCCCCAATATTGTTTTTCCTAGTTTTACGCCAAGCTCTGAATAATGTCCGATCATTGTCAAATTACCTCTTGTAAGAAATTCAACCATTTTTGCAAATTTCACACACAAATAACATTGATTATCATAAACCAATATTGGCACTTTTTCTTTGATATTCATAATATCACTTGGTGACTATCAGATTAAAATTTTGCAGAAGTAGATTTTTATTAAATTTGTGAAGGAGTGTAATCAAGAAATGGGGCTTAATTATTATCAAATCAAGAAAAATGTTCTACTAGCCCGTAAATTAGTAATTAAAGCAACAAACAATGCCGGATCTGGTCATCCTGGGGGTTCTTTTTCAATGGCTGAACTTTTAGGATGTTTATTTTACAAACACTTACGATATAATTCTAAAAACCCACAATGGGATGATCGAGATCGATTGATCTTATCTAAGGGACATGCTGCACCTGGTTTGTTTTCAAATATGGCTATTGCAGGTTATTTTCCAGAATCAGAGCTTGAAACTTTAAGAAAATTTGGTAGTAAATTACAGGGGCATCCTGATCTAAAATGTCCTGGGGTTGAATTCTGTGGTGGTTCTTTGGGAACTGGACTATCTTATTCTGTAGGTGTCGCACTTGCTGCAAAAATTGATGGCAAAAATCATCATATCTATACTATAATGGGTGATGGCGAATCTGATGAAGGACAAGTATGGGAAGCTGCAATGACGGCTGCAAAATATAAAGTAGATAATCTTACTGCCTTTTTAGATAGAAATTTTATCCAACAGGATTCTTACACTGAAAAAATCATGCCGTTAGATGAAAAATTAGAAGGTGATGACATTTCTGAAATGTGGAAAGATGCATCACGATGGAAAACTGGTGATAAATGGAGATCATTTGGATGGAATGTAATTGAAATAGATGGGCACAGAATCGAACAAATTGATGCAGCAATTACTAAAGCAAATTCAACAAAAGGTATTCCATCTATAATTATCGCTAGAACAATTAAAGGAAAAGGAGTTGAACATATGGAAGATAACCCACAATGGCATGGAAAAGCTCCAGATTCAGATGTAACACCAATAATTAATTTAGAGCTTGACTCTCAGTTTATGATTGCACCTTCAATCATTGCAGGTGATATGACGAATCTGGAAAATGAAGTAAAACGTTGTGTAACTGGAAGAGCTGACTACATTCATCTTGATGTGATGGATGGACAATTTGTTCCAACCAAAACTTTTGATCATAGAAAAATCCAAGAATTACGTTCTCTAACTGTAATTCCGTTTGATTCTCACTTAATGATTAACGAACCTGTAAAACATGTCAGGGACTATGTTGAAGCAGGTAGTGACATCATTACAGTTCATGTTGAAGTTTGTGATGAATCAAGCTTTGGCGAAATTCATGATCTCTTAAAACAGAATAAGGTTGGTGTTGGTCTTGCAATTAATCCTGACACTGAATTTCCTGAATGGTCTTACAAATTCATGTCTACACTTGATCAACTCATTGTAATGTCAGTTATACCTGGAAAATCAGGTCAAAAATACATTGAAGAAACACATGGAAAAATGATTAGATTGAACACTCTTCTAAATGAACACCATTTTTCAGGCTGTATTGAGGCTGACGGCGGTGTGACTCTTGATAATATAGGTTCTTGTTTTGCAGATGGTGCCAGATCTTTTGTAGGTGGCAGTGCAATTATTGGAAAACAAGATGTACGTGGGGCTATAAGGGATTTCAGAAATCAAGTTCTCAAAACAAAACGAAAAATCTTACTTGATAAAGCAAATCAATTAGGGGGATCTGATCTTGTAAAGAAATGGATTGGATTACATGTTGTTGGTGAAAAACAAGAGCAGATTAAGAAAATAGCAGAAGAGGCAGGTTATCTTTGAATCCTCCTATTATGACTGATATGCGTTCAGAGTACTCAAAAACACTAATTGAACTTGGAAGAGAAAATCCAAACATAGTAGTTTTGGGTGCAGACACAACAGACTCTCTTAAAACTTCTGGATTTGGCAAGATATTTCCAAACAGATTTTTTAATGTAGGTATAGCTGAAGCAAATTTGGTTTCTTTGTCTGCAGGTCTAGCAGCGTCTGGAAAAATCTCGTTTGCTAGTACTTATGCTATATTTCTACCTGGACGTGCAGTTGATCAAATAAGAAATGGAATTGCTTATCCCTCGCCTGGAAACAAAAAAGGACTAAATGTAAAATTAGTTGTCTCACATGGTGGATTGTCTGTCGGACCTGATGGTGGCTCTCATCAACAAATTGAAGATATTGCAATTATGCGAGTAATTCCAAACTTTCGTGTATTCATACCGGCTGATACTTTTGCCGTTTCAAAATTAACTAGGTTAATGGCAAACGAATATGGACCATTTTATATGAGAATGGCAAGATCAAATACCCCTGTAGTTCATTCTGAATCTCAGGATTTCCAAATTGGTAAAGGAATTACAATACGTGATGGCTCTGATTGCACCCTAGTTACATGTGGCATTACAGTAAGAATGGCGCTTGAGGCAGCTGAATCATTACAACAAGAAGGAATCTCTTGTCGTGTATTGGACATGTTTTCTATAAAACCAATTGATGCTGAACTCTTGGAAAAAGCAGCACGAGAAACTGGATGTATAGTTACTTGTGAAGATCACAGTATCTTGGGAGGTATGGGTTCTACTGTGACAGAATCTGTTTCTGAGAGATACCCTGTTCCAATAAAACGAATAGGAGCTCAAGACATGTTTGGTGAATCTGCTAGAGACAATGAAATTCCACTACTTTTAGAAAAACATGGAATAACATCTTTTAATATGGTAAAACAAGTCAAAGAAATAAGGAGTAGAAAACTATGAAGATTTTTCTTGATACTGCAAATCTAGAATCAATTAGAAAATTCAATGATATGGGTTTGTTAGATGGCATCACAACAAATCCCTCTCTTATGTCTAAAGAAGGCGGTGATCCAAAAAAGGTCATGGAAGAAATTACAAAAATCATCAAAGGCGATGTCAGCTTAGAAGTTATAAGTACTGAATATTCTGGAATGATTGAAGAAGGAAAGCGTCTACGTCAATATGGTAAAAATGTTGTCGTAAAAGTTCCTATGACTCCTGATGGTTTGAAAGCATGCAAACATCTTACATCTGAAGGAATACCTGTAAATGTTACATTAATTTTTTCACCAAATCAAGCATTACTTGCAGCAAAATCAGGTGCAAAATATGTTAGTCCATTTATTGGTAGATTAGATGATATTGGTAAAGATGGAATGAATTTGATTAGAGATATTAAGAAAATATTTGATAATTATAAAGATGATTTTAAAACACAGATTCTTGTTGCAAGCATTCGTCATCCAATACATGTTGTTGATGCAGCAAAAATTGGAGCACACGTAGTAACTCTACCTCCTGCTGTTTTAGATAAAATGTTACAACATCCTCTAACTGATATTGGTCTAGAAAATTTTCTATCTGATTGGAAAAAACTAAAAACAGGAAACTGATATTAAAATTTAAAATTTGTGTAATATTGTTTTTATGATTATTTCACTATGGTGATTGGTATCTTTGATTTATGTAGTAAATAATTTGCTACACTCCCAAGAAATATCTCAGAACCTGGATCTGGCCCTCTTGAACCTATTATGATTAGATCAAATTTCTTAGTTTTTGAAAATTTTGTAATTGCTTTGCCTATGCTTTCTCCTTTGAGAATTTTTCCTGTAAATGAGACTTTATCTTTTATTACGCTTTTTTGAGCTTCTGTGATTATTGTTTCAGCTCCCTTGATGTGTTTCTGCTTAATTTCAGATGAAACTGGAAATTGAAATCCTAATGAATATCTGACAACATTTATGCCTGTAATTTTTGCATCTAATGGTTTTGCTATTATCGATGCCAATTTCAACCCTTTTAGAGATGATTTTGAACCATCAAGTGGCACTAGTATGCTTTCAATCTTTTTCACAACAATCTAAAACATCGATGATAATTAAATATGATTTTTAGTCTTTTTTGATAGTATCGACTAGAATAAATCCTTAAAAATGAAAATTGAGGTTTTTATGATGATCCTTTATTTGTGCTCTTTCTTGACCCAGTTCCTCTACCTGTGATTCTTGTCATTCCCTCTGTTGAAGGTCTTGGTTTTGCATCTGGTAAATCCCCTAGTCTCTTTGATCCAGTTCCTCTACCTGTATGGACCATTCTGTTTGCTGCTTGTTTCTTCTTTTCTTCTTGGACTTTCTGGTATGCATCTCCTGCCCAAGATTTTCCACCATCATCAATTTCTCTAGTTCCAGTTCCTCTACCTGTTCTAATTCTAATTTTTACCATGATTGAGGTTATCATATCTTGTATTTATTTAAGCTCATTTTACATGAGAAATTATCCATTAGATAATCTTGAATATGGCCTTTATTCGTTATTTTACTTATACAATCAAATTTTGGTATTGTATAATAATTTAAGAAATACTGTTTGAATTACTATGAAAAATAAATTATATTTCGTTATTCCAATAATTGCGATTCTTTTAATTTTATCCAATGCTTTTTTTGGTCATTTGATATTTGGCTCATCTTATGAACAGGATATTAACAAATATTCCATTTACATCCATCTCCAACCCGAATGGAATAGTTATCCTGGAAATATAATTTATGAAATAACAAATGTGTGGTCAAATCCCAATGTAAAATCTGATGTTAAAATATCTGATTATGGTTCTTTTGACATCAAAATGTTAGATAATTATAATTCCAATCAATTACAATATCAAAAACATAAATCATTCGTTGAATTAAAACATGAATTTAGTAATTGCGAATCTAGTTGGAAGCCACATCTTTATCGGTATGCAATTGACAGCATTCGTAATGATATTGAATTAATTCAAGGGACTCAATTAAATAATGATCCATATGTATCAATTTATCCAAATATTCAAAATAAAAAATATACTTTAGAAACACAAGAAAAAATTGTAAAGCAAGGACATGCTCAATTCATACCCATTTGTACTTCAAAAGATTTAACTTCTTATGAATTTGCAGTTTCAATAAATGATAAAAATACTGCATTTGATGTATATTTCATACCTTCTAAAAATGAATTAGAACATTATTTGGAAGATCGTTCTTTTACATTTTACACTCAAGATGGATGTTTTGCTATAAATCATAATAGTTTTAGCGGAATTTGTAATAATGTGGAAAAAAATTCAGGATTGCTTATTGTAATTCCGGATAATCTACAACTATCATTAACTAAAGTGAAAATCAATTTACATGAAAAATCACTGGTTTGAATTATTTTTAATTACTTATCCAACCAAGTTTTCTAAAATAAGTAAACATTAATGCTACTGGTATTACTGATGCAAGAATTATTATTATAAATGACGTATATGGTCCTAAAATTGTTGGATGTTCATTTATTCCTCCCGGTAAATTTATGTTCATACCATAAAATGTTCCGATAACTGTTCCTGGAATTGCAAATGTAAAAATTATTGTTAATGCAGCAAGCACTTTGTTTGTTTTTTCAGTACTTAGCATGAAATCTGTATCTTTGTAAATTTCCATCGTTTCTCTTGACTCTTCTAGAGTTTCAATTACTTTATCAATGTGATCAATTACGTCGTCGAAATACAATGAAAGATCTTCTTCATCTGAAAATCTTTTAATATTTTTAGCAATCTCTAATACGAATTTTTTTAATGGATTCGCTATTCTTCTCATTATGTTGATTTCTCTTCGAAGTAATGCAATACTTCTTGCAACTGATTTTGTTTCATCAAATACTTCGTCTTCAAGATCATCTAAATTTGCAATTACTTTTCTTGATATGTGCAAGAGATCATCCACTAAAATGTCTACTATTTCATGAAGTAGATATCCTGATGATTTTCCAAGTAATCTTTCCTTTCTGTGCTGGTCTGAATCATTTTTGCAAATATTCACTAAATCTACTAATGGTTTCAAATCACCTTGATGAACCGTTACAAGAAAATCTTTTCCTATGAAAATTGAAAGCTGACTATTCCTTGAAATTCCAGGCTGTTGTAAAAGTGGCGGGAAATGCAATATTACAAAAAAATGGTCATCATAACTATCTAATTTTGGAAGCTCAAATTTTGTCATACAGTCCTCAATATTTAATGCATTGAAATGATAAGTTTCAGCTAATTTTTCAACATCGCTTCTATCTGGACTTTGTAAATCTGTCCATAGAAATTTTTTACCTTGAACTGTTTCTATTTTTCTTTCTACTGGTGCTCCTATGGGTTTTTTTCCAACATGCAATCTGTTAGAAATGAATCCTTTTTTCAAGTTGAATGATACCATTATTCAACAAATTTAAAGCGATCGATAAATTTGATTAAAATCTAATTATTCATTTGAATCGATAATCTGACATTGTGAATTTTAGGTTATTTCCATGGGAGCAAATAATTAACGCCAACCCATGTGAGTCCAATTGTTATTCCCATAGCTACCCACCAAAATCTCATGACTGTAATTCTTGTTGGTTAATAATAAATCTACAGGCTAATTCTCATCGTGTTAAAATCAAAGATTATTACAGGATAAACGATTTTTTATTCTTGTGGCCCTCGTAGTACAGTGGCTAGTATAGGGGACTGTGGATCCCCGGACAGGGTTTCGATTACCCTCGAGGGCCTACATAATTTTTTTAAAAAATACCGTACTTACTAGATTCCATCTCTTCTTTAATGGCTAGTTTGAATCGAGGAGTTTTCCCTTCTAAATTATTTGTAAGCCATGTAAGAAATTTTTTTTCTATACCTTTTCCTTTTATTTTGTCAAACTCTGTTCCCATTTGATCAACGAGTTTTTCTACTAATGCTTTATTGACACTCACAACAAAAAAATGCCATCCAAAAGCAAATTCTGAATCTGTGATTGTAAAATCATCTTTACTATGAACCATTTCTTCTAAAAGGGAGAGCTGTTGTGTTAATGCCTTACTTGTTTTATCATAATCTATGGCTGACACATTGATGTTTATTTTATCTAACATGATTGTGTATGGTTAACATAAAATAAAAGGATTACACAAAAATTATTTTAAAAGATATTCAAAATCAATACCAAAATGTGTTTTCATTATATCTATATACGTCTGAATAGATTCCGGTATTTTCTCTCCGCAAGAAACTCCTAAATTTCTTGCATTAATCCAAATTACTAGAGTTTGTATTATTGTTAAGAATCTATCATTTCCAATTTCAGGAGTACTAATTGCTTTTGTGTACCTCTCTGCAAATTCCCATGCAGTTACAAAATCTACACATTTTACCCCAAAAATTGCCAACAATTGTTCTTGCAAACTGTTTGCTTTCCTAAAAGGAATTTGGTTAATTATATATGGAAATTCTACTTTTTCAGGAAGACAATCTGGTAAAGGTCCCCAAAGCGTGATTATCTTTGTACTTTGTTTTAGATCTCCAAATTTTTTCATCATATTGTTGATGATATCTTCATTAGTAAACCAAAACAAAATTACAGTGGCATTAGAAATATCTACATTTTGTATATTTTCACAAATTAACTCTCCTGCTAAATTATCTTGATTAAGAATTTCTTTTGCTTGTTTTATTTTATCTGGATTATTATCTATTCCAACCGCTTTTTTTACATTATATTCTTTTAATGCCAACGCAATTCCTTTTCCATTTCCACATCCAAGGTGATAAAAAATATCATTTTTTCCTAAATTTACAAAATTGAATATCTCTCTAAATGATTTATCTGGTAATTGAACGTCTTCCCCACTCACTATTTTTTCTGGTAATGATTTTAGATATTCTTCTATTTTCAATATTATGATTAAACTAATATGGGATTTATTCTCTTATGCTTTCTAGCTTTGAGACCGCTTGCCATAACTGTGTTCTTACATATGACGGCATATTAGGATCTTGTGTTACATCATCTAGTAAACTAATTGTATTGTTAGCTCTTACTGACAGTGAATACTCCTCATTGGTCAAATCTGTTATCAGATCAGTAATGGATTTTTTAATTGTCTTTGGAGTTGAATGATTTGTAGCAATTTGATTTAGTGTCTCTATTGCTTCTTTCATTGCTTCTTTGTTTTGTTTATCGTCAGCCATTTTTTACATCCTTTATTTCCAATTTGAAGTATATAGTCACATCTCTACAAATACGTTGTCTGATTCTATTGAGACATTATACGATGCCACATCTCTAATTTTAGCGGGAAATTTAACTAATTTACCTGTTTTACAATCAAATTCTGCTTTATGCCATCCACATATCACTTTTCCACCATCTAATTTTCCTTCTGAAAGACTTGCACCTGAATGAGTACAGGAATCATCCATTGCACAATAATTTCCATCAATATTTGCAACCATTACGTCTTTACCGTCTATGGAAACTTTGATCATTTTTCCAGGAGAAATATCTGCAGTTTTTCCAACTATTATTTTACCCATTATGGTTTTTAGCCCATCATTCTTAATATTTTTTCGTATATGGGAGAAATAATGATTAGAAGTGCACTCAATTCAGATAAATTTTCGGTATTGGATTTTTGTAGAGATACTTTTTCATGGGGAGATTACATTCAAGATGTTTGGGATCATTGGTTATCTGAAGATAATTTGTTTCTTATCGAAAAACAATGCCCCATTGGCATGTGTCATGCATTTTTCTCTACAGATCAAGTATGGCTTGAAGGAATCAGAATCAAATCTAATTTTCGTAGGCATGGTTTAGCTTCAGAACTAGTTAGGCATATAGAATTAATTGCTAAAGAAAAACAAATTTCATTTTCATTTATGCTTATTGATATTGAAAATTTACCCTCTCTTAAGATGGCTGAAAATCTTAATTATAAAATATTTCAAACTTGGAATTTTTATTCAATTTCTCCTCGAAATAACAATAATTGTAAAATACAGTTTGACCGCATCTTAAATCTAACAAACATAACTCAGTATGTAAAATCGTGGAGATGGTTATTCTTAGATGAAAATACTTTGCTTTCTTTATATAAACAAAACAAAATAATTTTCTCAGATGAATTTGGTGATGTTTCAACTGCAATTCTAACTGATTCAGAACATTTTGATAAGACACTAATCGTAACTTTGTTTTCAGGTTCAGAACAAAACACTTTGAATCTCCTTTCATATATACAAAATTATGGAGCAGAAAAAAATTATAACAAAATACAAATTTTGAGTAAAGAGAAACTACCTTTATTGAATACATTAGATCATAAAATTACATTTAACCTGATGAAAAAATTTCTTTACTAATTTACATTTACAAATCTAATTGTATTTTTTAAAATTCCTAATTTTTCAATTTCCATCTCTATTTTATCACCGTTTTTAAGAAACACTGCATTTGGCTTGTTTAACATAACTCCTGCAGGAGTTCCAGTTGAAATAATATCTCCCTTTTCTAAAGTCATTACATTGCTTAATTTTGATACTATTTCTGGTATTTTTATGAACATGTTATTTGTAGATGAATTTTGTCGCATCTCTCCGTTGACTTTAGTAGTCAATCTTAAATTCTGAGGATCTTTTATTTCGTCTGCAGTTGTAATCCATGGTCCGGATGGTGCAAATGTGTCAAAGCTTTTTCCTCTTGTGAACTGCTTATCCTTGAATTGGATGTCCCTTGCCGAAACATCATTTAGAATCATATATCCGAATATTGCTTCTTTCGCTTGATTTTCATCTATGTTTTTACAATTTTTACCAATTATCAAGGCTAATTCCACCTCATAATCCAACTGAGTAACAAAATCAGGGCAAATTATGTCTGATTCTGTACCGTTTAGTGTGGTTCTTGGTTTTAGAACTATGGCTGGTTCTTCTGGCGGTAATAGATTTTGTTCTTTAGCATGATCTATGTAATTAAAAGCTAAACAGATGATCTTATTTGGATTTGGAATTGGACTCAATAATTTAAATTTTGAAATATTTTCTTCATATGGTAAAGTATCTAACTGATCTTTGATTTCATCATACCACCCATCAAAAAGAAAATCTTTGATGCTTTGTGGGATTGGAACTCCAGTTTGATAAGTTATTTCATCTTTTGTAGCAACTTTGTCTCCTTTAACAAAACCATATGTTTCACTATTTTCGTGTAATAGTCGTGCTATCTTCATAATTTTTCACTCATTTGTGTGTAAAGATTGCTTGATTCTGTGAATCTTTTCTACAATATCCAAATCTAACAAATTGAATTTCTTCACCATCTTTTAATTGTAAGTAATGTGGTTCTACATATGCCTCTAATTCTTCTAAACTATTTTCATTAAATTCATCATCAATAAACAATTGTTTTGGAATTAGAATTTTAATTATGTGGACATCTTTTTGTGGTACCCATTGAATTTTTTGTATATCTGTAGTATTTCCATCTTCTATGAATTCTCCTTCTAATTCTCCGTTGATCTTTGATATTGTGACATTTCCTAATCCTAATAATCTTATTTTAGTACCTTCTTTGATGTCTGTCGTATCTTCTCCTGAGATGTAGAAATTTTCATCTAAATTGATTTTTCTTTTACCCATATCTTTTATTGGATGATTTGGAATTTCTACCGATAAAAAAGGTAGTTTTTTAATAGTAAGTTTTTTTGGTTTACTTACCATAAACAACCTTATGCTATCTGCATCTACAAATTTTCTATTAAATGATTCAAGTGTGTCAAATGGTGCTAGTGTATTTGCTTTAGTTAATCCTAAAGACAAGATGAATTTTTTTATTGCCTCTGGTTTAATTCCTCTTCTTCTGAGTGACTCCAAAGTAGGTAATCTTGGGTCATCATACCATGATACCTTTCCTTCCTCTATCAATGGTTTGAGAATTCTCTTAGAAATGGGCATTCCCTTAAATTCGAGCCTAGAAAAGAAATCCTGATATGGTTTTCGCATATTTAATGCCTCTAAAATAGCATCAATTAGCTCTTTTCTTAATTCAAATTCTTTAGAACGAAATGCATGAGTGACCCCATCACTACTATCTTCAATTGCTACTGCAAAATCATAACTTGGCCAAACTCGATATTTGTTTCCTAATGTGTAATGTTTCTCATCAATTATTCTAAACAGTACAGGGTCTCGCATTACTGCATTATCTGCTTTCATATCTCCACGAAATCTTACAATCGCATCTCCTGGTTTGTATTTATCAAACATTTTCTCCCAACCTTGAATATTTTGTTTAATGTCCCCTCTACTACATTTGCATGCTTTTCTTTCTTTTCTGTTATTGCTTATGTCATCTCTCTTACAAGTACAAACGTAAGCTTTGCCCAAATTGATTAATTCGATTCCCTTTTTATAAAATAATTCCATATCATCTGAAGTATTTTTTATAATGTCAAACTTGATTCCTAGCCAATCTAATCCAACTTTAATTGCAGCGTGGTATTCCATTCTTTCAGCTTCTGGATTTGTATCATCCATTCTCAAAATGAATTTGCCACCATACATTTTTGCATATTCTGCATTAATGATGGCTGCTTTGGCATGTCCTATATGCGGGTATCCATTCGGCTCTGGTGGGAACCTCGTTATGACTTTTCCTTGTTCTGCTCCTTTTAATGGAGGTAATCCTTCTCTTTCCTCAATTTTTTCTTTTGGAATTAAAATTTCTGGAAAATTTTCTTCTATTTCCTTTTTTTGTTCCTCAAATGAGATCTGATTAACTTTAGAAACAATCTCTGCAATATCTCCAACAATTTCTTTTACCCTAGTTCTAAATTCTGGTTTTGTTCCAAGAATTTTTGCTAGTACAACTTTATCCTGAGTTTTTCCCTCATGATCATATGCATTCTGCAGTGCTATTTTTCGAATCTCTTTTCTTGTCTCTTCATCCAAATTATAGACTCCTTTTTACTACAAAATCTAAGAGATCTATTAATTCTGTTTTAGCAGAACCTGAATATTTTGAAAGTGATTGTTTTGCTACTTCTGCATATTCTAGAGCTTGCATTCTTACATTCTTTTCTATCCCAAGTGAGCGAATTACGTCTACTGCATCTTTAAGATCGTTTTTCGTTGTTTTAGGATTGCCAAATGCATTGAGAATTACTTTTTTATCTTTTCCCTTAGCTAATTGTATTGCCATGAGGATTGGAAGGGATTTTTTTCCTTCTCTTAGATCATTTCCAACAGGTTTTTTTGTAATTTTTGGGTCTCCCATAACTCCGATAAGATCATCTGTAATTTGAAACGCAATTCCTAAATTTCTTCCAAAATTTGATAAATTTGAAATATCTTTTTGATTTCCAGTTGCGCAAATTGCCCCCATCGAACATGACACATCAAATAACGCAGCGGTTTTTTTTCCAATCATTGTAATGTATTCTTTTTGAGATGGGATTCTTTTCTCTTCTGCCATTTTTACATCTAACAGCTGTCCTTCACAGACATCCACACATGCTTTTGCTAATCTAGAAACTAATTGGATTTTTGCATCTTTAGATAATTTTGAGTCTGAAATTATTTGATATGCCTTCGAAAATAACACATCACCAGCTAGTATTGCAATAGGCATTCCAAATTTTTTATGAACTGTAGGTACACCATGACGCATTTCATCATTATCCATAATATCGTCATGAACCAATGTAAAATTATGTATCATTTCCACTGCACTAGCAGCTGGTAATGCAATCTTTGTATTTCCTCTTAAAATTTGACAACTCTTGATTACCATATGAGGTCTGAGTCTTTTTCCACCGTGAATTATCAAATGTGATGCAGCATCATAAAGTGTTTTAGGATTTCCTTTTAGTTTTGAATTTAGATATTTGTTAACAATTTTTGCATTTTTTTCTATTGTTTTTGTTTTTTTCATTTTACTAATCTCCATTTGTCATCTGGAAGATGCGTTCTAATTGCTTTTTGCAACTCTACTTGTAATTCTGAATTAATCCATGATGATAAAATGTTTTTATATTTTTCTAACATTGATTTTTCTGATTTGTTTAGTAATTCTAACGCAATTAACATCCAAGGACAATATATTTTCGGATTTTTTCTAATTTCTGAAAGTAATTCTTTTGCTGAAATCCACTTTATTTGATCAATTTCACCTTCAATCATTTTAAATCCGATTGACTCATCAACAATACTGATCAATGTACCACATATCTCGTTCTCAGAACCAACATCTTTGTATGGTACGTGATATTCAAATTTCATTAAATAATCCATTTTACATGAAATTCCTAATTCTTCTGGCATTCTTCTTTCTGCTGATGAAACGTACGTTTCAGGCTCCCTTGGATGACTTGCTACAGTTCCATCCCAATCTCCTGGCCATAACATTTTTTCTTTAGCTCTTCGAGTTAGAACTAATTTTCCATTTTTATCAAATAATAACGCTGTAAACGCTCTGTGTAGCTTACCATTTGGCAAATGACACTTTACTTTTTCTTCTGATCCAATCGGATTGTCGTCCTTATCCACTAAAACAAGATATTCTTTATTCATTTCTTTTTCCTCTGAATACCGTTCCTTCAAATTTCCTATTTTTAACCGCTTTCACAATTCTTTCAGGTTTGTTACCATTTACAAAAAACACATTGATTCCCATCTTGGAAATCTTTGTTGCTTCTTGAACTTTTCTAGTCATCCCTCCTGTAACATCCATGTTATTTTTTGAAATAATTGGATTCTCCCCTTTTAATTCACGAATTAATTTTTTTGATTTTAGATCCTGGTATAACCCTTCTTCATTTAGAGCAAAAACAACTAATCTTGGTTTTAGAATTTTTGAAATATATGTCATTATTTTATCTCCAGATAAAATGTACGTTTTTTTCTGACCATACCAAAGCGCATCTCCAAATGTAATTGGAATTAATCCTGAGTTTGCAATTTTTTCAATTTCTTTTATTTTTTTTATGATGGGTTTATTCCCAGACATAAAATCTGTCGGTGGAAGACAATATGGATTTAATTTATTTTTTAAAAATGCATCCAAAATTATTTTATTTAATTCGATCATTGAATTTTTAACTACAGATACTCCATATGCATTGTATTTCATTGGTTTTGTGTGCATGTCATATTTTACAGACCAATAATGCCCAAAAGAACCCCCACCATGAACGATTATTATTGACTCATTTACTTTCTTTAAATATTTAGCAATATTCTCAATCGTTTTTTTCCTTGGAGATAATGGTTTTTCTTTATTAGTGATAATTGAGCCACCCAATTTTATTAGAATCATGTTGTCCCCAAATATTCATTCCATTAAAAAGTATCCAATCCCTTAAAATCAATTTTTGCAGAAAAACACTCATAGTTTTTCTTTTTAAATTCATCAATAATTATTTCTAAATTTGATTCATCAGTTAATGCGATAATACATCCACCCCCACCAGCACCTGTTATCTTTGCCCCTAATGCTGATTTTTGGGCCAATTCAATCATTGAACGTAATTTTTCATTAGATATGCCAATTGTTTCCAAATACTCTTGATTTTTTAACATATTTCTACCCAGACCTGATAAATCATTATTTTTCAAAAGAATCAATACGTTACTGATCAGTTCTGATTCATTTTTACATAACTCGGAAAATTTCTCCTCGTTTTTTTCTTTGAACTGTTTTACATTTGCAACCACTGCTTCTGTTGAGTGTTCGATTTTTGAATTTGCAATTACCAGATGAAAATTATGATCTGAATTTATTTTTGAGAATCCATTTTTTTTATCATATTCCATAATTCCTCCAAAAGTACAAACAGTACAATCTGCACCTGATGTATTTTGAAAAATAGTTTTTTCAGCCTCAATTGCTAATTCTAAAATTTCTTCTTTTGACGTTTCAGAAAATAATCTTGAGATAGCTGCTGCACCTGCTACACAACAAGCAGACGATGAACCTAAACCTACCCCCAAAGGAATTTCTGATTGAACTAGTATCTCTATTCCTGTTTTTTGATTATGTTTTTCCATCATTTTATTTGCTAAAAAATAAAATGGTTTCAATGGAGATTTAATTTCTGTAATTGGTTTGTTTGGTGGTATGTTTAAATTTCCTATGTTTGATTTAATTGAAATTATATTTTCTTGTATTGTACTTGCACTTACTGTAATCCGTTTGTTTATTGCACATAGTATTGCTTTTACTCCATAAACTACAAAATGCTCCCCAAAAAGAATTACCTTTCCAGGTGCTGAAGCTTTAGATTTCAAGTAAACACTATTGATCCATATCCAACAACTGAACTTGTATCGCCTGTAACATCTCCGCTTGTAGCATATTTGAGCAATTCTCCTTTTGTAGCACCTAATTCTTTGCATGCTATCATGGTGGATGCAATTGCTCCATATCCACAAGCGCTTACGTTTCTGTCTTCTAAAATATCATAAAATCTTTTTACATCTAGTTTCAATATTGGTTCAATTAAAGCCATATCTTGCTCATGTGCAAATTCATTTTGTTCATAATGAGTAAAATCTGATGAACCGATTATCATTGTATTGTTTTTTCCTGCAATTTTTGCTATGGCCATTCCCACTTTTCTTGATGCATCTTCAGTTTGATTAATCATAGATATTGGTAATATTTTGAAATCTGAATACATTTCTTGTAGTATTGGTATTTGCACCTCTAAACTATGTTCTCGTGTATGAGAAAAATAATCAATATCAATTATTTCTGATAGATGAGAAATCTCATCAGCTGTTTCTGAATCAACTTCTACATCACCTAACGGTGTATTCCACTTACAATTTTTCATTGTTGCAACATTACTTCCAAGTCCCCAATGGTTGGGTCCAATTATTATAAATAATTTTGGTGCATCTGATGAGATTGCATAAAATGAATGACATGCTATTGGACCTGAATACATGTATCCTGCATGTGGGCAAATAATTCCAAAAATTTTCTTTTTAATATCGGATGGTGGAATTTTACCTGGACCAAATTTATGTAAAAAACAATCATTGATAGTTTTTCTTAATTCTTTTTTTTCACCGGGATAGAACATTCCGGCTACTGCCGGTGTTCTAATTTGCATTACTCTATTTCCTCTTCCGTTATCTTTGTTTCAAAATCATCGATTTCGTATTTCATTGCTTCATCCTCTTTTAATTCTCCTCTTTCTATGAGAACTTGACGAACCAATAACCAATAAACTGTGGCGAGAGCTTTTCTTCCTCTGTTATTTGCTGGAATAATCACATCTAGTTTTGATGTGATATTATCTGTATTTGAAATCCCAATCACTGGAATGCCTGCATTAGTTGCCTCCGTAATTGCTTGAACATCTACCTGAGGATCAGAAATTAGGACTAATTTTGGTTCAATGTAATATGGCAATGATGGATTGGTAAGAGTGCCAGGCATGAATCTTCCAAGTAATTTTTTAGATCCTAGCATTTCACAAAATTTCTCAATTGGTGTATTTGCATATTGTCTAGCAGAACAAACTATGAGCTTATCGGTTCCAAGACGATTGATGAATTTGGCAGCTGTTTTAATTTTTTCCAAAGTTATATCGATGTCAAGCATGTATAGACCTTCAGGACTAGCTTTTGTTATGAATGGTGTCATGAACTTTGTTTTGACTGGAGTTCCTACTCTAATTCCTGTGGATAGGATCTTCTTTTTGATTTCTGTGGATTCTGCTTGTTCACTCATAGCGATTTTAAATCTCTGCCATACCGCGTATTAAATCATGCTCTGATAGACGTATAAGCTCATTTAGTTTTGCCACTCTTTCTCCGCCTACTATGCCGACTTTGAGCATTTTTGACTTTGTTGCTAATCCAATGTGAGAAATATGTGAATCATTAGATTCTCCCGATCTGTGTGAGGTGATTAATTTTATATTGTTTTGATTTGCTATTTTAGCAAATTCAAAGGCATCATAAAGGCTACCTGCCTGATTAACTTTGAGAATTGCAGCATTACATGATTTTGTTTTAATTGCCTTGGATAGAATGTCTTTGTTGGTGACAGTTAGATCATCTCCTGTAACTAATGTGTCTGGAAATTTAGCAGTTAATTCTGCCATGTCGTCAAAAGCTTCTTCATGAACTGCATCTTCTGCATAAATTAATTTATATTTTTTAATAATTTTGGAAGCAAATTCAATTTGTTGTTCTGAAGAATTGATGAATCCTGCTCTTTCATAAACATACTTTTGTTTTTCTTCACTCCACTGGGTAGATGATGCAAAATCTACTCCTAAAGCCACTTCTTTTCCCAATGTAAATCCTAAATTTTCACAAGCTTTAGCTGAAAGTTCTAAAGCTTTTTCATTTTCTAATTTTGGTGCCCATCCTCCCTCATCTCCTCGACCGTTAGTGAAATTAGGATCTTCTTTTTCTAAAACCTGGCGTAATTCTTTATGAATTAATAAATTAATTTCAATAGCCTCTCTGATTGTTTTTGCCCCTATGGCACAAATCAAAATTTCTTGAATGTCTGGTGTTCCTGGTCCTGCGTGAGCACCACCTCCTAAAATATTTCCCAATGGAAAGGGAAACTTGAATGATGATTCAGATGATAAAATTTGAAATAAAGGTATGTTTGCTGATTTTGAAGCAGATTCCATTGATGCAATGGTCACTGCAAATGCTAGTGCTCCACCGATTTTTGAATAATTTGGTGATTGATCAATACTCCTTAATGTTTCATGTACTGTTTTAAGATCTGACGATTCTAATCCCACAAATTTTTGGGAATTTTCATTTAATATTCTTAAACTTTCTTCTGGTTTTTCATTTGGAAAGCTAACTGCTTCGTATTTTCCAACACTAGCTCCTGATGGTGCACAAACTCTGCCTAAAAATTTATTTTCTGAGATAACATCAACTTCAATAGTTTTACTTCCTCTGCTATTGTAAATGATACGTCCTTCAATGGATGTAATTTTTGACAAACTACTCTAACTCAGATTGAACTTCTTGGTTTCTTCTCTGTATTGCTTCATAAAATGGAATAACTTGTTGAATAGTTTCAACAGTAGTTAATAGCATTCTTCTGCAACAATATCTGCTTATTCCCAAAGAGTCTAGTCCTTTAGCTGGATCTTCTCCAGATCTTACTTTATTTTGATAATCTTCAAATTTATCAGCAATTAAATTTCCACAAGTAAAACATCTTACAGGAATTAACATACGAACAAAAAAGTAATCAAGGATTATAAAAACCATGCAAGAAATTTCTATTGCGGGTGTCGCCCAGCTCGGTCAAAGGCGCTAGCTTGAGGGGTTAGTCTCTTAGGAGTTCGTGGGTTCAAATCCCATCACCCGCATCTAATTTTACTCAAATTTTATTTTGTACTTTACTTAATGCCTTGATTAGTTCAGAACGTCTTTTTTCTTCTGTTATTGCACCTCTGACATCATCGACTAAAATACGATCTACATCGATTTTTCTTCTTGCCTCTTTTAGCACTTTATCATACATAGAAAATGGATACAAATACAGATACAAATTTTCCATTATTTCAAAAATTCTTGAGGCATCATCTATGTCTCCAATTCTGATTTTATCGAAAATCATTCGTTTTAATTCTCCAACACAATCCATTAATCCTAAAACATATGATTCCGGCATTACACCTAATATCTTTTCTGAAGGAATTTCCTTTTTTTCAACGATGGCAATAAGGGATGCCGCTTCAACAAATTCCTGCTCTGGCATAATCATATACCTTCTAAGATCAGACGTAGCTTTTTTATTATATTTTTTTAATAATGCTTCTGCTTGTTTTAGATTATTTTTTGCAGATTTCATATCTCCCATATGTACTGATATGATGGATTTACTACAAAGAATTATTATCTCTCTTGTATTTTTTATCAAAAATTCTCTTGCATCTTGAACTTCTAACAATGATTTTGTAATTTTATCCAAAGATGGTTTTACATTTTTCAATGTCATGTTCATGTATGAACCAAACCTAGAATAAATCATTTGCCAAAGCTCTTATTTTACTTCCAGTCTATTCTAATTATGGAAATATCTATAGAACAAATGATGCAAATAGAAAATAATGGACACCGTATGGGTTTTTTAAAAAAATTTATGATGGAAAATGCGGGTGCAATCGCAGTTAAAAGATTGGCAGAAAAATTCGTTGATCTTGAATCCAAGAATGTTTTAGTTTTTGTTGGATTGGGAAATAATGGCGGAGATGGATTAGTTATGGCTAGACATCTTGTAGGCTATGGCTCAAAAGTTACGGTGATCTTACTAGGAACTCCAGATAAAATCAAAACTGAAGAAAGTAAATGGAATTGGTCATTACTGGAAAAAATGCCATCTGTTAAACTGATATCTGGAATGAATGTTAATCCTGATTTCATTCCAGATATAATCGTGGATGGAATATTGGGAACTGGTATCTCTGGAAAAATAAGAGAACCATATGAAAGTGCAATTAACTACATCAATGATTCAAATTGCTTTAAAATTGCAGTTGATATTCCATCTGGAATCAATCCTGATAATGGAGAAACTGCAAATATCTTTGTACAAAGTGACATGACAGTCACATTTCACAAAATGAAGAGAGGAATGCCAAAAAGAAGAGATCTATGCGGTGAAATATTTGTAGAAAAAATAGGAATTCCTCCAGAAGCTGAAGAGGGAGTATTATGAAAGTTCATCAAATCCAAGTTGGTAATATGCATAATTTTACATATGTTGTAGAAGATGAAGATACTGATGAAGGAATAATAATTGATCCCTCTTGGGATCTTGATCAGATAGAACAAGTTATCAAACGAAATAATTTAAAAATAAAATATATTATCAATACTCATCATCATTTTGATCACACGTTAGGAAATGAAGGGATGTTGAAATTGACTGATGCAAAAATAATTCAACATGAAAAATCTGAATTAAAACATGATATTGCAGTTAAAGATGGAGATATAATTGAATTTGGGAATTCAAAATTAACTGTTCTACATACTCCTGGGCATTCTAAAGACAGTATGTGTTTAATTGGAGATGGAAAGATTTTTTCTGGTGATACTCTTTTTGTAGGAAATTGTGGGCGTATAGATTTACCAGGAGGAAGTGCAAAAGAATTGTATCATAGTCTTTTTGATGTTCTTTATTCATTAAATGATGATCTTGTTCTTTACTGTGGTCATAATTATGGACATTCTTTAACATCTACCATCGGACAGGAGAAAATAACTAATTTTGTCATGCAAAAGCGAACTGAACAAGAGTTTCTTGACATGATGGGACAATGACCTATTTAGATAATTTTGAATTTTTTGGTAATGCCAATAAAATTCAGGATTTTATTGACGTGCTGAAATCTGGTAATTCTTTATTCTCTATTGTAATTTCTTATACTGAAACATGTGAAATTCCTGGTATTACATTTGCTGGAGCTGATAAAGATTCCATTAAATTTACTCCTCCCGCAGATGCTGAATATCTCTACTATGGTTATTGTAAAACAATAGATAAAATACCTATGACTCCTGATGGTAAACCAACTCCTGCATTACTTACTAAAACTGCATTAGAATCTTGTAGTATACCACATATTGTAATTAATGCTGGAAGTAAAATTGTTCCTCAATTACCTTTCATCCAAACTGGTTTGTCATATGGACGAAATATTTCAATTGAATCTGCAATGGGTGATTCTCAAGTATCTCAAGCAGTAGATTATGGACGTATGGTTGGAAGAAATCTTGCATCTATGACTGATTGCTTGATAATAGGAGAAAGTATTCCAGGTGGTACTACTACTGCGCTTGCCGTATTACTTGGATTGGGTTTCAAAGCTAAAGTTAGTTCTAGTATCCCAAATAATCCCATTGAATTAAAAAATCAAATTGTGAATTCTGCATTAAGGCGATTGACTTCTGATAATCCATATCATGTAATATCTGAAGTAGGCGATCCTATGATTGCATTTGTATCTGGTATGTTAAGCTCTGCATCAGAAATAACTAAAGTAATGTTAGCTGGTGGTACACAAATGGCAGCTGTTTTGGCATTTGCTTCGAAAATTGGATTCAATGCACAAAATACCGCTATTGGAACCACTTCTTACATTTCTAATGATGATAGTGCTAATTTTAAATCTCTTATTTCAGATATTGCACACATTCCTGGAATTTCTGTTAACCCTGGACTTGAAAATTCCAAGTTTTCAGGACTAAAAGCATTCTCACAGGGATTTGCAAAAGAGGGAGTTGGTGCAGGTGGTAGTATTATTGCATCTATGATTAAAACAGGAAATGATTCTAATCATTTTTTAACTCTGTTTGAAAAAGAATACCATAGACTTTTTACTTCACTGTAACTGATTTAGCCAAATTTCTTGGATAATCTGGGTCTGCATCTTTTTCAAGTGCCGCATAATATGAAAGCAATTGTATTGGAATTGTTTCTGAAATGGGATATGCTATTTCACTAGTTTTTGGAATTTCAATCCAATAATCATAGACATCACTTTTCACATCTGATATGCCAATTATCTTTGCACCACGTGCTTTAATTTCTCTAGCACTCGTTAATGTGTCTGAATATGTTGAATCATTTGGATTAATTATTATCACAAATACGTTAGAATCCATTAGTGCTAATGGTCCATGTTTTAACTCTCCACCAGGTATTCCTTCTGCATGAATGTATGTCAGTTCCTTTAATTTTAAAGCGGATTCTATAGCTATTGGATAATGAATTCCTCTACCTAAAACATAGATGTCTGATATTTCTTTAATTTCTTTAGCAATGTGTCTTATTTGTGCATGATTTTCAAGAATTTTTGAAACCGCTCCTGATATTTCTTTATAATTAATCTCAAACTGTCCATTAGACAACTTTTCAGCGATTTTGTACATTATGATCATTTGTGATGTGAAACTTTTTGTTGCTGCAACACCGATCTCTGGGCCACAATTCATTGCAATTACAATATCTGATTCTCTTGCTAAAGAAGAAGTAAGTGAATTCACTATTGAAATAATTTTACAATTGATCTTTTTTGCAATATTTACTGCCTCTAACACGTCTGCGCTTTCACCACTTTGTGAAATCACAATCAATGTTGAATTTGGTTCAATTGTGTCTGAAGAAAATTGTAACTCACTTGACATTATTGCATCTGCTTTTATTTTTGCATATTTGGCTAAAACTTGTTTTGCAATTAATGCCGCATTATAACTTGTTCCACTTCCTGTTATGTAGACGTCATTTGAATTTTCTATGTAATTTGCTGCATTTGTAATTGCCTCTTTTGTATTTTCTCCTGCCTTGAATATGGTATCTGGCTGTTCCGAAATTTCTTTTAATGTAAAATGTGCATAATCTCCCTTATATGCATCAGCAAATTCTTTTGATACTTTTGTAATTTGTTGTTTTATGTTTTGTCCATTAAAATCTAAAATTTGTAATTTATCTTTGTCAATTATTACAAAGTTGCCATTTTCAATATAGATTGCATTATCTGTTTGCTCGATAAATCCTAAAACATCACTTGAGAGAAAATAACTGTTTTTTCCAACTCCTACAATTAATGGTTCATGAAATCTTGCAGCTGCCAATTGTCCGTTTTCAAACATTGCAACAAATGCATAATGGCCCTTTAATTTTGAAACTGTTTTAATTATTGTGTCTTTAACATTTTTGGTAATCTCATAATTTTTTTGAAGAATATTTGCTATTACTTCACTGTCTGTTTCACTTTTGAAAACATACCCTTCTTTTTCTAATTCTTTCTTTAATTCTTCAAAGTTCTCTATAATTCCATTATGCACTATTGCAAGTTTTCCGGAATTGCTAGGATGTGGATGTGCATTTACATCTGTAACTTTGCCATGAGTTGCCCATCTGGTGTGACCTATTCCTACTTTTCCGGGTAATGTATCAAGTTGAACCTTAGAGTTTACTTCTTCTACTTTCCCTACGCCTTTTTTTAGTTCAATCTGACTGTTTGATTCAGTAGCGACACCTACACTATCATATCCTCTATATTCCATTCTTTTCAGTCCTTTGACTATTATTGGTGCTGCTATTTCATTTCCATAATACCCTATAATTGAACACATGACTAATCTATCTGATGATATGAGGGGTTATTTACTGTTAAACCTATTCTTGTAATTATTCAATTGAGGAACTTACTGTGTATTTTGAGATTCTACTGCAGTTGCCTCTGCAGTTACATCAATTTCGGATTTTGATTCTGGTTTTTTAGTGCTTTCTAACATGCTTGGAATATTTGATTCTGGAGAAAAGTGGATGTTTTTTTCTTCATCCAATGTTACAATATATGATGGAATGTTTACTTTTCTATCTCCGATCATTATGTGACCATGAATTACTGCCTGTCTTGCTTGATAAGGTGTTTTAAATCCGAATTTTCTTGATACTAATGTTTGTAATCTACGTGAGAGTAAATCATTAACTTGAAGATTTAGTACATCATCTAAAGTGGATTCATTGCTTACTAATCCTATTCTTGATAATGATTTCATCAAAATTGGTTCTTTTTCCAGTCTGATCTCTTGTCTCAAAGCAAGCAATGATCTTGCTTGATGTCTGACACGAGATAATTCTGTGTGGGCCTTCCATAATTCTCTTTTTGATCTTAATCCAAATGTGCCAAGAGTTTTTAATTCCTCCATTTTTAATTCATAATTAAGTGGTCTTTTTGGTTTTCTCCACATTCTTCTTGGATTTTTAGGATCTCCCATTCAATTCACCTATTTCTTTTTCTCCGCAGGTGCTGCTTTCTTCACTTCAGCTGGTTTTGCTGCTGTAGGAGCTGCTGCTGTAGGAGCTGTTGCTGTAGGAGCTGCTTTTCCAGCTTTTGCTACACCAACTGCTCCTCCTTTTCTACCTGTAGTTCTTGTACACTGACCTCTAACTTTTAATCCATACATGTGACGGTAACCTCTCCAACTATTGGTGATTCTTTCTCTTTCAATGTCATTTCTTAAAGTAAACGGAATATCTGATGTTAACAGATGCATATTTGCTCCAGTCTCAATATCTTTTCTTCTGTTAAGAAACCATACTGGAAAATTTCCTGCTACTGGGTTAGTAATTAATTTCTCAATTGATTGAACATTAGATTCAGATAAAAAACCGATATTTGTATTGGTGTTAATTTTTAATGTATCTAGAATTGCCGTAGCAAAATTATATCCTATTCCTTTGATTTGGGTTAATCCTACAATAGCCTTTTTAGCTCCAGGGATATCGTTTCCCACAATCCTAACAATATGTCTAAATTCTTGAGTGCTCAAGTATTCAAAAATTCTTAGTTACCCCGATAAAAACCATGCTAGGCGTCAATTAGGTGTGTTTCAACAAGGATTTCTACAAAGATACATGTCGTACTTTCCTTACTTGGTTTCTTATTTTAGCCTCCGATCTTAGATATTGAGTTAAATTCTCAACGTTATCTGAAGTCTGAATCTGCTGTCCAGTCATTACCCTGTATGTTCCACTGATTGCATTTACAGCACTTCTTCACTCCTCTTTGAGGATCTATTTCAATGCAGAAACAATGCTCTCCTTTTCCCGATGTATCTTTAATACATAATTTCTGCATTATTTGTAATTACAATATTTTACTAATTATCCTATTGGTTATATCATGTGCAATCTTCATTTAGAAAAGTTATAAATTCACATAAAGACTGATTGTTAGAAATGGACAATGCTTTTGACAGAGAAAAAGTAGTCGACTGCATGTTTGATCCTGTAACATCGTCTATTTTAGCTGAATTGGAAGACGGTGAAAAAGATTGTTCTTTTTTGGCAGAAAAATCATCCATTTCTGAAAATGAAGTTTTTGAAAGGCTTTCTTATTTGTTAGAACATGGATTTATTTTTGAAAATTCTGCTAACGGAAAATCTGTGTTTTCTGCAAATGCTGAAAAATTGACTCAAATTATAGAAAATAGTGATACCTTTAATGCAACAATTGAAGGATTAGAAAAAATGGATAGTTATCTTAACTAAAAGATTTCTTGCGATTTTTTATTGCGTAAATTGCAACACCTACCATTCCTATGAGGCCGACTATGAGAATGTATAATGAAATGAATCCTAATGATTTTTTGCCTGCGTCTGGCTCTGGTCCTATCACTCCAAATATTTTAATTTCTTTTTCATTTGTATTTTCAATAACTAATTTGTATATTCCTGACACTGTGATGCTGAACTGTCCTTCAAAAACTTCTTCATCAATTATTTGGGATTCTATTTCTTTATCAAACGGATCTAATATTTTTACAGTAATTCCTTCACTAAAATCAATTATCTGAATTGCATAAATTCCAGACTGCGTTTCTGATCTGTCTAATTCAACAGGAATTATTAGATTTTCCCCAAATTTGACTTGGCCTTCTCCTTTGATCAAATCTTCAAAAATTACTTGGTTTCCATAAAATGATAAAATTATTCCTAAACCAACTATGCTGCCTACAATCACAAAAAGAATGCCTGATTTTTGCACAATTTGTCTATTGCATTCTTTAGTTTAAACCTAATTTTTTAATAAATTGGATTGTTCTTTTTCACAAATTTAGATTAGGCTAAAAAAGTTAGCCTAGGCTAACTTTTAAATAAACAAATTAGTACTACTAATTATCTTTGAAATTTAATCGATCAACTATGATGTTGATGGTATCTGTTGTTATTGGTATATCCACGATTATTCTTTTTTCAGTATTTTCCGAAGCTCAATTAGAACAAAAAACGTTTGTCAGTCATTCAGGTCAAATAATCAATACATCCGGTGATGTATTAGATCCACTTTATACTGCTTCAACTGTTGAGTTTGATCCTGAGATGTATCTTAGGGATTTTAATTATGGGATAATTTCTGAATCAACAAATGGTAAAATAATTAGGGAATTTACAATAATTGCAGATGATGATAAAATACAAGAAATATCTCCAGGTGTTTTTTATAATGTTTGGACTTTTAATGGAACCGTTCCTGGTCCTACAATTCGTGCAACCGAAGGTGATTTAGTTCGTATTAATTTCATCAACAATGGCTCAAAATCACATACAATGCATTTCCATGGAATTCATCAAGCTGAAATGGATGGTGTATTTGAAATTGTTGGTCCTGGTGGTGGACGATTTACTTATGAATTTGAAGCTGGACCTGTAGGTGTTCATCCATATCACTGCCATGTGATGCCTTTAGAAGAACACATTGTTCGTGGATTGTATGGTGTTTTCATTGTTGATCCTAAAGAATCTAGACCACCAGCTGATGAAATGGTAATGGTCTTAAATGGATTTGATACTGATTTTGATACTGAAAATAATTTTTATGCTGCAAACACAATTCCTTTCTATTACCAACACCATCCTATCCAAATTAACACTGGTGAATTAATCCGAATTTATGTTGTAAATATGGTCGAATTTGATCCAATCAATAATTTTCACCTTCATGGAAATCTGTACCAATATTATCCAACTGGAACCGATCTAGTACCTTCATTTTACACTGATATGATAACACTATCTCAAACTGAGCGTGGAATAATGGAATTTCAGTATACTTTTCCAGGAAAATATCTATTCCATGCACATAAAGTAGAATTTTCTGAAAAAGGATGGGTTGGCTTGTTTCTAGTCAAAGACAATTCTACGTCTTCTGAGGTTCAATATGGAAACTAACGAAAAAACATCTAAAATTAGAATGATTGCCAGTGGGGTCATTCCTTTTGTTTTTGTAATTTTAATGATGGCTTATATTTTTGGTCCAGGGGCTGATTTACTTGATTTTGGAGTATCTCTTCCAGAATTAACTATTGAAAAAATTAATTTTGAAAAATCTGAAATTCATGTAACTGTCAGAAACACCGGTCCTATACCTGTTAGTATTGTAATGGCTGATGTAAATGATAGAATTCAACCTGCTGCAATAGAACCTGACAAATTTTTAGAAAGATATGAAACTGCATTGGTTAGAATTCCTTTTGAGTGGAATACGGCTGAACCATATGCTATTGGTTTGACCACTGATGATGGAACACGATTTGAAAGAATTGCCGAGGCTGCAGCGCTAGCATTAAAACCAAATCTTGAATTTATGACATTCTTTGCTATAATTGGAACTTATGTTGGAATCATTCCTGTTATGATTGGGTTACTTTGGCTGCCTTTTATTAAAAAAATTAGTAAAAACAAATATCATTTCTTTTTAGCTTTAACTGCAGGTCTATTACTTTTCCTAGGATTAGATTCAATTGAAGAAGCACTTGATGTATCTTTTGAAAATCTAAATGGCAGCTTTAATGCAGTTTTATTAATTGCAACTACTATCGTTTTATCTTTTCTTGGTTTGTATTATGCTTCTGAAAAATTAACAGGAAAAGCAGATTCACTAAAGATTTCAAAACCTGTAGCAATTGGTTTGATGATTGCAATAGGAATTGGATTACATAATTTTGGTGAAGGTCTTGCAATAGGTGCTGCGGTTGGCTTGGGATCAATTGCATTTAGTACTTTTTTGATTGTAGGATTTGCTCTTCATAATACCACTGAGGGTTTAGCTATTGCAGCACCTATGTCTCGTGGAAAACTAATGATAGGGAAATTGATATTGCTTGGAATTATTGCAGGCTCTCCAGTTATTTTTGGTGCATGGATAGGAGGATTCTTTTTCTCTCCTCTATACTCTGTAATTTTTCTATCTATTGGAGCAGGTGCCATTTTTCAGGTAATTGTAATTATTCTAAAATGGATTAGAGAGGAAGGAGACAAAACTCTATCAAGTGCTGCAGTTGTATCTGGATTTGCGTTAGGCGTATTGATTATGTATCTTACGAGTATACTGATATAATTAAATCGGTTCTGGATGTATTGTAATTACTGCATTTTTAATTTGACTTCTTATGACATGTTCTATTTCTGATGTCATATCATGAACTTTTTCAATAGATGACTCTTTATCAAATGAACAATCTATATCAATTTTGAGAATATTTTCAAAATTTAAAGAAACTATCCTGCCTATTTTCTTTATTTCTGTATATTTTTTTAAAATTTCTCTTATTTTTTCTTCAGTAATTTTATCTTCTATGTTTAAATTTATTGGAACTGCAAGAAATGGCTCAAGATGAATAGTCACATGCTCAATTTCAGGTATGTTCTCTTGAATTTTCTGTTCTATCTCTTCTGATATTTTATGTGCAGAATAGAGATTGATCTCCCTGTCAACCATTACATGTAGATTCGAGTATGTCTTTCCTCTGGTTTTATGAGATATGATGTTATGAACTTCCTTGACACCATTTACACTCTTTGCAATGTCATTAATCTTTGCATTCAGAGGCACATTTTTCCAATCTGGTTCAAAATGAATGGTAATTGCTGCATTTGGCATCTTATTTTTTATATTGTTTTCAGCCATACTGCTAATCTCATGCGCTCTATCAAAACTTGTGTCCCCTCTTAATGATATTGTGACATCTGTGAATAATATGTCTCCTGATCTTCTCATTAGAATTGCTCCTACTCCTACCACTCCTTCTGTATTTACAACAATTTCTTTCACCTTTTTTACAAGTTCAGGTGATATGATATCTGTTAGATCTAATGCTGTCTTGTGAATTAATTTTAAACTAAGAATTACTAAAAGTATTCCTAGAATTAACGCTGCAATAAAATCTCCATTATAGAATCCGAATGACACTAATACAATTCCCGCAATTGCAATTATTGTTGAACCCAGATCCATAAACGCATGATAAAAATCAGCTTTGAGTGTTGCTCCGCCTATCTTTTTAATTGATTTTTGGAGAAGAATTATTCTGAAAACATCTATTCCTATAGTGTATAATCCACCAATAATTGCAAACATACCCGGCAGCGTATTGAGCATTGGATTTTGTAATCTCTGTATTGATTCATAAATGAAAAATACTGCTATCAGAAAAATTGCAATTCCACCAATCATTCCTCCAAGTGATTCAATTTTTCCATGACCATAGGTGTGTTCCTCATCTGGAGGTTTGATTGCCATTCTAGCTGCTAAAAGTAGTATTGCAGTAACAACACTGTCAAGTAACGCATGAACACTATCTGTAATTAGACCTAGGCTGTTAGAAATTACACCAAAGGCTAATTCTACAATAAATGCAGAAAATATGGCTAAAAGTGAAATCTGTAAAATCTTTGTTTTCTGAATGATCATTTCTATCTATTTTGATAATTATTCTCATGTATTACAAGTATTCTGAAGAGAATTCATGCGACAAGATTATTTGTGATAAGGAGTATTTTTTGTTGTGATGCGCAGAAAATCTATTATTTTACTTGCCATTTTCTCATGTATTCTCTTAACCCCAATTATACAGGTAGAAGCTTCGAGTAACCCTAATCTGTTCGTTTCGGCTGAAAACTCTCAATTTAAAAATCATTTTTCTGGTTCTATGGTAGTCGAGGTTGTAATACGCGATTCAAATCTTCAAGACACAGATGAAGGAAAAGGTGAGCCCGATGTTACACTTAACGGTAAATCTTTACGAATGGCTCAATCTACTGATGGTAATTGGTATGCATATTTTGCAAATGTGGATAAGGCAAAAATTGCAGATTCTACACAATCTTCTACTTCTGGTAAAGGTTTAGACTTTGGTGTTTTCTGTAGCAGAGATACAGCATCGTCTGTTTTTGGGATCACTCTTTCTGAAACTGATGGTATTGCTGTTCCAAGAAACAATGGCTTGTCTGGTTTTACAAATGGTGATGTTTCATTTAATCAATGCATTGGAACACCAACAAGTTCTACCAATCTTAATAATGTTGTAAGAAATCCAAAATCAATTAACACCAATCCAAATATTCCTTCTGGACAAATTGGACTAGATTCAGATGCATGGCCCCTTATCCAACTCTTTTCTTTTGATGATGTAACAATTCAGTATAATGCGGGAGGAAATCCCCAAAGTGTCACTCTTCAATATGATGATAGCATAAATATTTCTATGAATTTGGATAGAGATCTCTATCCCAAGAATTCAGAAGTTTTTCTAACTCTAAATGATTTTCAATTAAATCAAGATCCTACAGATGAAGATTCATGGACATTTAAAATTAATTCCCCTGTCACAACTTTTTATCAGGCATATGATGATTCTGGTTCTAATTCTGCTAACGGTAATGCAGGATTGGTAAATTTAATTCCATATCTTTCTAATTTGGGTTTTCAAGATAATGGAAAACTTTTGGTAACATTGGGAAATATAATTGAATTAAAGTCAAATGATGAACAACCTAACACTTCTGTTAGTGATGGATTGTCTACATTTTCACAGATTGTGACTTTGGTAGAAAGTGGTCCAAATTCAGGACTTTTTGACAGTGCTGATGATAATGACGAATCTGTTATTGCGATTCTTGATAATGCTCCAAGAGGTCAAACTGGAGAAATAGAATACAATCAAAAATCCATTACCGTTCTCACAGGATCTTCAACATCTTCTGTTTCAATAAGTGAGCCTATCTTGACTATTGGCAGTTCTCAATCATTAAAACCTGGAACAAAATTTCCTGTAGATCTTTTTGATCCTGATCAAAATATTAATTCAGGATCTAAGGATGATTTAGATGTTTTTAGAGATACGTCTCTTATTCCTACACTGAAAATTGGTAATCCTGTTACACTGGGAAATGCAAGGGACGTACAATTTCATCTCTCGTCTCTAACATTAACTGGTGGAGATACTGCAAATTCATCTGTCAATGATACAAATTCTGCAAGACTGTTTGTTGACACTTCAAATGTTGCAAATTCATCTTTTGAGCAAGTATCCATGAACCTTGGAATTTCAGCATCTGACTTACGATCTATTCTTTTAGATTCATCTCTTTCAAACATTAATGGAACTAATTGGCTAAATTATGATCTGAGATCATTTGAAACTGATTTTGGAATAACTGATTTTTCTGATGTCTCTATTATTCTTTCATTTACCTCTTTAGGTTCTTTACCAATCATCATAGTTGATTCTGGAGATTTATCTTCTTCACATGGATTAATTCAATTGGATGATTCTGATATTCAGGCATTATCTAGTAGAAGTGGAAATGTGTATCTTGTAATCAACTTTGATTCATCTAATAATAATTCTGGCGTATTGACTATTTCTAATGAACAAAATAAACAACCTATAGTTTTTGACTTTTTTTCATTTGGACTTGATAATAACAATGATATCAACAATTCCATTTACAGATTTGAATTAGAAGAAACAAGTGATAATTCATCTAAATTTGTTGGAACCCTTGAGTATGCTGTATCTAATCAACTCAATATTTTGGATCCTAATTTCATCAAAACAATAAGAACAATAGATAATAAAATTAAATTTATTGTAACTAATAGATTAATTGATGAAAAAGGAATCTCTATTTCCTATTCTGATTTAGATAAAGTTGGAGTAATTACAACTACCTCTACCAAATCTGATATTACTACAAATTCCGGTATTGTAACTACTGGTTCAGCAACGTATAGATTTGGTCAACCAGTAACAATTACAATCCGAGATCCAGATCTTAATTTGAAAAGTGATAATGTTGATATCTATTTAGTAAATAATGTTTCAACTTCTTCAAATGTGGATACAGTTGGTAATGGTGGAAATATTTTACTTGAAGTTTTAATTAAAGACATTAGATACAAACGATGTACTGTAAATGGTGTTGAGTATGGTGGTTTGGCTTCTACAGGCTTTACTTTAGTCGAGACTGGACCTAGCACTGGTGTGTTTGAAGGAACATTCAAAATGCCTTCACAGATTTGTGATAAATCCGGAACAAAATTAATCTCTAGTGCTGGAGGCAGTCTTGATGCAAAATATCATGACTCTAGAGATGCATCTGGAAATCCAAACATATTCAGTATGTTACGAGAAAAATCTACAACACAATTTTCAAGCTCACCACAACTAAATACAAATAAAATCATAATTCCATCTTCAGGCAACTCTGATGAAATAATTCTATCTGGCAGTATCTCTAATCATAAGAGAGGTATTCCTTTAGCAATATTGTTAACGAATCCTGATGGCACTATTCAAAATTTTGCTGCAGTTTTATCTAGTAGTGGTAGTTATCGTGCAGCATTCTCAATAAATGAAAATTCTTTACCAGGAATTTATAAAATTCAATTATCTCATGATGGATCTAATATTGGATTAGTTTCCTTTACTGCTTCTGTTCAAAATATTTCTGATTGGGTTAAAGATAAAGCAAAACGATGGTCCTCTGATTCTATATCTGATTCTGAATTTATTGATGGTTTGGAGCAAATGATTGAAGATATGATTATTACATCTCCAAAAGAAAATTCAATATCTGAAAGAGTAGTTCCTGATTGGGTCAAAAATAACGCAAGATGGTGGTCTAACGATCAAATTTCAGATGATGATTTTATAAAATCCATTCAATACTTGGTTAAAAAAGGTATAATTCTAGTATAATCAGGTCAATTTTTCTTTCATTGAATACATAAATACCCTCAAGCCTGATTCAAAATGAAAATGAAGCGTGGGGCTTTCCTATTATTATTAGCAATTTCTTTATTGTTTTATGGATTTGTCGGCACTGTACAGGCTTTAGGTCCGGAAGACTGTACATCTGATCAAGTATGGCAAAATAATGAATGTGTCGATGCTACAAAACCTCCTAAAAATGATTTGAATTTACAACCACATCCAGTTCCTTATGGACAAGGTGGAGTGGTTGTTATTGCTGGTATGATACATAATATTGAAAATCTTAGTACTGGTGATGTTGCAATTGTTGTTAGAGCACCTGATAATAATATTGTCACAATAGCACAAGTTCATCCTAACGCCGATGGTTCTTTTCAAACAAGTCTGAAAGCTGATGGTCCACAATTCAAAGCACCAGGCAAATATACTGTACTTGCTAATTTTGCTGGATTAAAATCTGAAATTACCTTTGAATTTACAGGTGGTACTGGCGATATAATATCCGGTGGAGATTCAATATCGTGTACATCTGGTCAAACTTTGGTTAATGGAAAATGTGTTACTAAACCAACACCAGAACCAACACCAGAACCAACACCAGAACCAACACCAGAACCAACACCAGAACCAACACCAGAACCAACACCAGAACCTGAACCAACTTGTGGACAAGGAACTGAGTTGGTAGATGGAATTTGTCAAGTTGTAAAAACTGAAGATAAAGGAAAGGGTGGAGCATGTCTAATTGCAACTGCCGCATATGGCACTGAATTAGCTCCTCAAGTACAATTCCTTAGGGAAATCAGAGATAACACTGTAATGAGTACTACATCTGGTATGGCTTTTATGACTGGATTTAACCAACTATACTATTCATTCTCACCAACAATTGCTGATCTAGAACGAGAACATCCATTATTCCAAGAAGCAGTTAGAGCATTTATCACTCCAATGATCTCCACACTTTCAATTATGACATTAGCTGAAGATGGTTCAGAATCTGAAGTGTTAGGATTGGGAATATCTGTAATTGCCTTAAACTTGGGAATGTATATTGCGGCACCAACTATAATTGGATTCAAAGTTCACAAACACTTGAAATCTAGAAAATAACTCATAATTTTTTTGTTATATATCTAAAACTGAAGAAAACTGGATAAAATGATCTCAACGTTTTTTATATCGTAATTGATGTAAATACTAAGTCAGGTAAAGAAATATGAAAAACAATACAAAGTTCATTTTAATTGGCTCGTTTTTACTTTTAATTTTATTCCCAAATGTCGTATTTGCTCAAGATCCAGATACTGATGGTGATGGTATTCCAGATTCTTCAGACTCTTGTCCTACTGATCCTGAAACAGTTAACGGATTTCAAGATTCAGACGGTTGCCCAGATGTAGTTCCCCCGCCAACCGATACTGATGGTGATGGTATTCCAGATTCTTCAGACTCTTGTCCAACACAAGATGAAACAGTTAACGGATTTCAAGATTCAGACGGTTGCCCAGATGTAGTTCCCCCGCCAACCGATACTGATGGTGATGGTATTCCAGATTCTTCAGACTCTTGTCCTACTGATCCTGAAACACTGAATAGCTATAAGGATACAGATGGATGTCCTGACACAAATCCAGCAACAACCGATACTGATGGTGATGGTATTTCTGATTCAATTGATCAATGTCCAACACAAGATGAAACCGTTAACGGCTTTGATGATCTTGACGGTTGCCCAGATGTAGTTCCACCAACCGATACTGATGGTGATGGTATTTCTGATTCAATTGATCAATGTCCAACACAAGATGAAACCGTTAACGGCAATGATGATCTTGACGGTTGCCCAGATATAGTGGCGCCAAAAGACAGTGATAATGATGGAATTGATGATAAACTAGATCAATGCCCAACACAAGCTGAGACAATTAACGGTTCTGATGACTCAGACGGTTGCCCAGATGTTGTTACTCTTCAAGATTCAGATAAGGATGGTATTGTAAATTCTGCTGATACTTGCCCACGCTCTCCTGAAACCTTTAACGGATATGAAGATGAAGACGGTTGTCCTGACAATTCACCCGTAACTGATTCTGATGAAGATTTAATTATTGACACACTTGATTCTTGTCCAACACAAGCTGAGACAATTAACGGATTCCAAGATGAAGACGGTTGTCCAGATACATTACCAATAAAAGATTCAGACTATGACGGAATCACTGATGATTATGATAAATGCCCAATTCAATCTGAAACCATAAACAATTATCAGGATACTGACGGTTGCCCAGATATAGTTCCTGTAAATGATTCTACTCCATCTAAATCGGAACCAGAACAAGACAATTCCTTCTTCCAATGGACTGCTGTTATTGCTGCAATTATCACAGCTGCAGGTGCTATTGGGGCTGCAAAATTCAAAAAATCCTCCTAATTTTTCTAACTGATTTTTGATCTTTTTGTTTTATCTATCTCTAATCTAACTTGATACCGTTTAACCAAACATTTAATGCCAAAAATCCTTTTTATTAAAACAATTGGTTTGCACGCCAACAACCCAGAAAGAACCCTTGAAAGATGGTTCTTTCTGGAATTTTTGTGAGGTTCAAACATATGTTTGATATTTTATTTTTTGGGCTTTTCCCTCATTTGTTTTTGTACACTATGGAAATTGGTCAAATAGCATTTGTGATTGCTGTGATTCTATTTACTATAGCAATAGTTGTTAAAATCATGAAAAACAAAAAAGCAAAAAAAAACATGTCATAAAATTCCAAAAAATAAATTATGTATTTGACTTTCTAGTATGATTACTCTAAGTTATTATATTGAAACAAACTACAATTCTTAATGCATATAGAATATGAAGAATTTGATTCTGTAGAAGATTTCTTCTTATACTTGGCATCTGCAGCTCCGCCCATGAAAAATACAATGCCAATTAATTCGTATAAAGGCTACATTATGGCATTTATTCCACTTAGTCCTGCAACAGGAGATACATATCTTATGATTTATGCTAAAGGTACACTTCAATCAGGAATTTATGAATTTGATGTAAATTCCAGATCTTTCAAAAAAGTTGATGCCATTGAAAGAGCAGACAAAAATTACTTTGTTTCTTTAACACCGAAAAGAAACACCATAGCTGACGAAGCTATCAAAAACCTATAATTTCTTTGTTTGAATCTTAGGAGCAGTAACTGATCTACTTCTAGCATATTTGTCGATAATCTCATCAGGGGTTCGTCCGTTGAATAGATCTTTACACAGTCCTCTCAAATATCTCATAATTGCCCACGTGCCTGCTTTTAGAATTCCATACATGAATACTTTCATTGGTGGACCATATGTTTTGTTTCTGAGAATGATTGGGATGATGTCGTTGATAACACGAAGATTATTCTCCCAACATTTCCAAAATAATGTAAACTGTGCTTCATTCAAGTTTCCAAAGTGCATAGAATTCTTTTCACTAAAGTCTTGGTAAAGTAACGGTGCAACAAGTCCTCTGAAATTCATTTCTCTAAAGTCACTCATCATATCAATGGTATATTGGACATCATCTGGAGTCTCATCTGGCCAACCTATGATTATTGTTGCAGCTGGGAACCAATGATTTTCGTTTAAAATTTTTGCTCCCTCTCTTACTACACTACCCCATTCTTCAGGTGCAAATGGTCTAGTTTTTACCCCCAAGTGTTTTTTTACCATGTTTGGTGCAACCGTTTCAATACCCAAATTTGTTGCAAGCCATCTACCGGTTTCATCTTGCTTGTTAATCATCGAAATTTGTCGCATTAATTCTGGGTCTGCCGCAACCGCTGAAAAAGTCATATGTGTTGTACCAATAAAATTGGCTCCTAATCCTTTAAGACCCTTCCAAAGTTCTGTAATTGCGTCTCTGTTTGGAATGAAATCTCTGTTATCACATCCATAAAGAAGCATCTCATCAGAATGTAACCAAACAGAATCAAATCCGTAGTCTAAGTTGATTTTTGCTTCATGTTGTAATCTTTCTAATGGCAGATCTTTCTTTGATCTTTTATTTACATCACAAAAATCACATCCTCTACCACATCCTCTCATTGCTTCGATGAGGGAGTTTATGGTAGGTCCTTCAATAATCGGAATATTTTGTATGTTTTTTACAAAACAATGCATTAATTCTGGTGCATCACCTTTTTCTAAATCATGAAATAAATCTAATGCTAATTCATCTGCTTCTCCAACTACAACTGTGTCAATTCCGTGAATTTGCATTCTGTCTGACTTTGCTAGCTCCCATGCTCCATTTCCACCAACTACTACATGAAAATCATATTTCTTTTTTAATTGAATAATGTTAGCACACATTTTTTTGAATTTCATTGCAACATATGATAATTTTTCAGGTGACATTGTTGTTGTAACTGGTGCCATTCCAAGAGGATCCATCACATTGATTCCGACCACTTTAGTGTCTGGACCAATTGATTTCTCTAACATCTCTGGATTTGCAATAAAGACTTCATCACGTCTGTACCCTTGTAATAATGCACTCTCTACTCTTCTTAATCCAACTTGAGCAACTTTTGATTCTCCTGTTATTGGGTCTGTTTCAACAGGTGGACAGAAAACTTTGTCAAAAACCCATTCTGGAAGTACTTCATATGGCCCACATGCAATAAACCCATAAAGAAAATTTCCTCTATAATTTGTCATTAAACTACGATCAGCAGTTAGGACAATTCGTTTCCCAGCCAATATTAACAAGATTCGTTCTTGTATGGTATATATGATTTACGAGGTTAACCGCTTAATTTTCTAAATTGTTTGTTTTATTTTGTTTTATTTTTTTGTATTGCTCTATTTGCAATATTTGCTGCTATTGCACCAGCTGCAATTCCATTGTCTATGTTAACTACTGATAATCCCAATGAGCAGCTTTGCAACATTGATGCAAGAGCTGCAATTCCCTTTCCACCATAACCATACCCAGCAGATGTGGGTATCCCAATTACTGGAATGTCTACCATTGATGAAACCAAAGTCGCTAGCGCTCCTTCCATTCCAGCTGCCACAATTATGCAATCTACTTCCCCCTCTATCATCTCTTTTAAAATTGGAAATATTCTTTGAATCCCAGCAACTCCTACATCATAGCTAGAAATACATTTACAATTCATTGCCTCACACATCAATCTAGATTCTTCTGCAACTCCTATGTCTGATGTCCCAGCTGTAAGTATGCCTATTTTTCCACCTTCAAATTTTATTGGATTTTTAAAAAGTAATAGTGATGATGAATTTTTTCCAGTTTTTATCTTTATTTTTGATTTTTTTGCAAATTCTATTATTTTTGAATAATCTTCCCTATTGATTCTTGAAACTACCACTGAGTTTGTTTTCTCTAATGTTTTTTTAATTATTTTTTTAATCTCATCTAATTTTTTAGATTCTGCAAAAATTACTTCTGGTATGCCTCTTCGTTTTCTTCTGTTTATGTCAATTTTAGCAATTCCTTCTATTTCTTCAATTGAGTACAATGATAACATTTTCTTTGCATTATTTACTGAAATCTTTCCTTTTTCTAGAGACTCTAAAATTTTATGAATTTCCAATTATAACTCATCTTTACTTGAATGAAAAAATACTTAAATTTGTATGCCTGCAATTGCACTCTTTACACTTTGTACGGCATTATCAAATGATTGTTTCTCTTCAGCATTTAGATCTAACTCGATTATTTTTTCAACTCCTCTCTTTCCAATCACCACAGGAACTCCTATTGTGACATCTGAATGACCATATTCTCCATCAAGATATGTTGCAACAGGTATCACTTGTTTTCTATCTCTTACAACTGATTCGATCATTGCAGAAATTGCATTTCCTGGGGCATGCACTGTTGCACCTTTTAATTCAATAACTTTGGCTGCAACTTGTTTTGTGTTTTGAACAAGTTCGTCTAATTTTTGTTTTGGAAGAAATGATGAAAGTGGAATTCCTGAAACTGAGGAGAATCTTGGCAGTGGTAACATGTTTTCTCCATGCTCTCCAATCACAAGTGCTCTGATAGAATCCCTGGAATGCCCAGTAGCCTCATGGATAAATTGTCTGAATCTGGATAAATCTAGCATTCCACCCATTCCAAATACTCGACTTCTATCGAATCCTGAAACCTTGTAAGTGATGTATGCCATTGGATCAAGTGGATTTGTTACTGGAATTATCATGGAATTATCAGCATATTTTTTGATATTTTCTACAACGCTTTTAACAATGGTTGCATTGATTTTTAAAAGATCCATTCTTGTCATTCCTGGTTTTCTTCCAGAACCTGCTACAACAACTACAATGTTGGAACCTTTCATGTCTGCAAAATTATTAGATCCCTTTACTTCTACATCAATTCCTTGTTCCGATAGCATGTGATTGATATCCATTGCTTCACCTTGTGGTAAACCTTCTGCAACGTCTAGTAATAGTATTTGATCATCTAATCGCTTTAATGCTGAGAATAAAGCTGCATCTCCACCAACTTTTCCTGAACCTATTATTGTAATCATGAACTGAGCTCCAGATTTTCAATAATTAAATCTAATGAAATTTTTTATGTGTTTAGACAGAATTTATATGCATTTTTGGTAATTTTCAATCTATGGTTGTTGTTATAGATCCTCAAATTGCAGGCATATCTGGAGATATGATTCTTTGTGCATTGGTGGATTTAGGCGCAAATACCACCAAAATTATTGAAGGCGTTAAACGCTCTGAAAAATTTCTATCTGATTCTATCATAAAGCAAATTGATTTTAAAAAAATTGAGAAACATGGCATAAATGCTACTGCACTGTTTTTAGAAATCGATGAAAATGTTCATGAAAGAAAGGGTATTGAAATAAAAAAAGCAATTGTAAATTTAACAAAAGAACTTGGTCTCTCCGATAAAGCAAAAGTTTTTGCAGAATCATGCATTGACACTTTAATCAATTCCGAATCTAAAATTCATGGTGTACCTACAGACACTGTACATTTCCATGAGGCATCTAGCATTGATACTTTGATAGATATTGTTGGAATTGCAATCGCGATAGATGATTTATGTATGTTTAATGAAGAAATTACCTGCATGCCTATATGTGTAGGTGGAGGTAATGTGATATTTTCTCATGGTACCATGTCTAATCCAGCAAGTGCAATTCTTGAAATCTTGAAAAATTCCAAACTATCTATTTGTGGTAGTCAAGTAAAAGATGAATTGACTACTCCTACAGGAGCTAGTATCCTTGTGAATCTCGCAAAAACCTCTATGGATTACTATCCTTCCATGGAGATAACATCCATTGGATATGGTGCAGGAAAAAAAGATTTTAATGAATTTTCAAATGTATTGAAGATTGTAAAAGGAACTCAAAAAAATAATTTCCAATTAGACTCTGTTAAAATTTTAGAAACAAATGTTGATGATGTGTCTGGAGAAATTATGGGAAATTTAATTGAAAAAATCATGGATAATGGCGCCAAAGATGTTTCTATTTATCATGGTATAACAAAGAAAGGAAGACCTACAAATCTAATATCTGTCATTTGTGATGATGCTTTTATGTATAAAATCATGGATACTCTAGTAATTGAAACTGGAACTTTGGGAATTCGTGTTACTACTTCAAATCGTTTTATTGTTCCTAGAACAACTTATGATGTTAAATTGACTCTTGATGGAAAAGAGTTCTCAGTAAAATACAAAGTTTCATCCTTTAAAGGAAAAAATGACTTTAAAATTGAATTTGATGATTTAAAATCAATTTCTAATGCATTAAACAAGTCAATAAAGGAAACAGAATCATTGATTAGAAAAAAGATTGTGGAGTTGGATGCTGATTATGACTAAATTTGATGATCTTGTTGAATGGTTTGCAAACAAAAGCAATGTAATGGTTGCTCTTTCAGGGGGAGTGGACAGTGCTCTTGTCGCATATGCTGCATTTAAAAAATTAGGAAATTCTGCAATTGCAGTAACTGCTGATTACAAAACTTTATCAAAAGAAGAACTTGAAGCCGCCAAACAAATTTGCTTAGAAATAGGAATGAAACAAATCCTTTTGGATTATGACGAGCTACAAAATGAAGATTTTGTTAAGAATGATTCTAATCGTTGTTTTCATTGTAGAATGGAATTAGGTGATCACTTGATCACTCTTGCAAAAGAACACAATGTTGAATTTATTGTAGATGGAACTAATTTAGATGATCTAGGTGATTATAGACCTGGAATTGAAGCATTAAAAAGAAATGGCATTAAAAGTCCTCTGGTAGAAACCCATTTTACAAAAAATGATGTTAGAGAAATTTCAAAATTGATTGGATTATCTGTATATGATAAGCCCTCTAATTCTTGTCTGGCTTCACGTATTCCTTGGGGACAAAGAGTTACAACTGAAAAACTAACTAGAATAGAATTAGGAGAGACAATTGTCAAGCAAACTACAAATCTTAAACAAGTTAGAGTTAGAGATCTTAATGGAATTGCTAAAATTGAAGTGGACAAAGATAAAATTTCTGTTTTTGAAGATGGCATTTTGGATGAAATAACAAAAAAATTAAAACTAATTGGATTTTTATCAGTTCAAATCGATCCAGATGGATATAGACCAGGAAAAATTAACGTGATTGCAGATTGATATATCTCGATAATGCAGCATCTACACAAATTCATGAAGATGTATTAGAAGCAATGTTACCGTATCTCAAAGAGCAATATGGTAACCCTTCATCAATTCACCGTTATGGCAGATTAGCCAATAAAGCCATAGAAAAAGCTAGAAAACAAATTGCTATGTTGATTAACGCAGATCCTTCTGAAATTTTATTTACTTCTGGTGGAACCGAATCCAATAATATGGCACTTTACGGAATTGCAAAGAAAAAACCACACTCTCAAATAATTACATCCTCTATTGAACATGATGCGATACTGGAACCGTGTAAAAAATTAGTAAGAGATGGATTCGATGTAATTTATTTGCCTGTTAATAATTTTGGGGTGATTGATCTGTCTGTTTTGAAAAGCAGTCTTTCTGAAAAAACTTGTCTTGTTTCAATTATGTTTGGAAATAATGAGGTGGGAACAATAGAACCTATTGCCCAAATTGCTCAATTGTGTAATGAACAAAATATTCCATTCCACACTGATGCAATTCAAGCAGTAGGGAAGATCTCAATCGATGTAAAAAAATTAGGTGTGGATTTACTGTCTATGTCCTCTCATAAAATTAATGGACCAAAAGGAATTGGTGCTTTATACATTAGAAAAGGAATTGATATTGATCCGATTATTTTAGGAGGAGGTCAAGAACATGGTTTACGTTCAGGCACTGAAAATGTAGCAAATATTGTTGGGTTTGGGAAAGCATGCGAACTTGCTGCACTCCATCTAGATGAAAATATAGATCATATGAAAAAACTCCGAGACAGTCTTATTGAAAAAACTATCCAAGAAATCCATGGTGTTACTCTCAATGGCCATACTAAAAATAGATTGCCAAATAATGTTCATTTCACTTTTCTTGGAGTTGCTGGTGAGGATTTGATTATAAAATTAGACGAATATGGAATCGCTGCATCTACAGGATCAGCATGTTCAGTGCATACACAAAAAGCATCACATGTTTTGCAGGCTATGGGCTTGTCTCATGAACAAATCACGGGTTCGTTAAGATTAACTCTAGGTTTGTTTAACAATGACCAACAAATAGATGAAACAGTAAATATCTTAAAAAAAGCAACATCTGAACTCCGTTTGGTCTCACCTTTTAAAGAAAAATATTCTTTTAACTAAATTCTAGGCAAACATTTGAAATTTGTTTTTTGAAACAACTATCATTGATATGATTCCCACCATTAAAATCATAACTGCGATTGTACCGAATTCTGGAATTATTGTAGTACCTATAATTTCAATATCTGAATCACCCTGTTCGAAATTAATTGTGATTATTCTTGAATTTGAGTCCGTTATTGTCTCTTGGTATGGTGCTTCAATTCCATCTATTATTATTATGAATGAGTCGTCTGTTTTATCCTGCTTTTTTGCATCAAGCACTTCTCTTGGAATTTCTAATGAAACAGTTCCGTCATCTGTAGATTCGATTACTACTATTAGCGCAAAAATATCTTCATCCACTAACATGTTTTTTACAATTCCACCGTCTATAGAATATTTTACATCAAATGTACCATAATTGCCTGCATCTACTTCAAATATGCTTGTTGCAGATATGTCTGATTTGGGTGAAAAATCAAATTGAGTTTCTGCAATATTTCCTTCTCCAAATATTACTTTCACTGTGTATTCTCCTGTTTTGGACCATAGAGGACCTTCTGCAATCACTGTATGTGAATAACTACCGTCTTCTGCTACCATGATCTGTGCAATATCTACTAAATTACCTTGACTGAAAATTTGCATTGTTACCGGAGTACCTGATATGACAGTACTTACTTTACCTGAAATTACTATGGTGTCTCCTTCTTCATAGGAATTTTTATCTGTCTCTACAGTAATCAAAGATTCTGCAAAAACTGGCAAAGTAAAAACAACTAATAAACTTAGAAATCCAAAAACAATTCCAGTTTTCATAAAATTCATGACTGTATGATTCTATATTTCCTTTACTATCTTAGAATGAAAAAATGAAAAAAGTTGTGAATTTAGTATCTTGGCATAATGCTTAGTCTTGATTTTGCAGATACTGCAATTATTGATATAATTGCTACTGCTAGAATCATAACTGCGATTGTACCGAATTCTGGAATTACAAAGGTACCTACCACTTCAATTTTTTCAGCGCCTGCTGGGAACATTATAGTGACTTCATTATCATTAATTTCTACATCATCCCATTCTTGTCCATCTACAAGTACCATGAAGATACCTTTGAGGATTGACTCATCTGGGTTCAATGTGAGTGTTCCATCTTCATTTGCGCTGATTTTGACAATAATTGAATTATCATTATTGTTGATGCTTGCACCAGTTACTATTCCTCCTGAAATACTGTATGGCACACAATAATCGCCCTTTAGATATATTTCTGAAGAACCACAATTGTCTGAGCTATCTGAAGATTCACCAGTTAATTCAACAAATACTTTGTTACTTTTTTGAGGAGTTCCATAGTTGACTTTAATGGTGTATGTACCATCGTGTTTCCACAATCCACCTTCTGTGTTGAGAGTCGTTTCATAACTACCATCATTATCAACGTCTATCTGAGCAATTGTAACGACAGAATTTAATGGACTCACAACAGTAATTGTCACTGGATATCCAGCAACATTTGCTACTTTGCCGTGTACTGTAATTTTGTCATTATGATCATAGGTTGTTTTATCTGTCCAAACTGATATTGGAATATCCATAAGCAACATTTGATTTGCTGCCTTTCTTCCAGCATCTGTTTCTTCACAACCTACACATGCTTGAGCATATGCTGATGACATGGTTAAAGTACCGACTGCAGTCAAAACGGCTAATAGCGCGAACGACGTACGGTTGTTCATCTTATTTGCGAATTGAATCAGTCTCTATTTATGTATATTTAAAAAATGAAAAAAGTTGTGAATTTAGTATCTTGGCATAATGCTTAGTCTTGATTTTGCAGATACTGCAATTATTGATATAATTGCTACTGCTAGAATCATAACTGCGATTGTACCGAATTCTGGAATTACAACACCATCTTTTATTCCGACTTCAATAGAATGCTTGTATCTAGGATCATCGCCTTGCTGAGCTACAATTGTGTATTGACCATCTTGACTCCATAATGGGCCTCCAGTTGTGATGTCTTTGAGGAAATGACCTTTTTCATCTAGAACTGGTGCAAATTGATCAGCAGTGACTATGTTTCCATTTGGTGCTAGTACTTTTAATGTGATGGAACTAGCACTATCTGTAGTTCCTATTATTGAAATTGTACTGGATCCTGCCATGGAATTTGCCTCTTTGATTGTCAATCCTGTTCTTACTGTAACTTTTGGTTCAAAAAATCCTGTCTCTAATGTAGATTCAGTTTCATCTGTCTCTGAAGTTCTTCCATTGATTACTTCTACACGAAGTGATGCTTTGTACAATGAACTTCCATGTGGACTTTGTTCAATTTCAATTGTATAAAATCCATTTTCTTTCCACATTGAACTCACTTTGAATTCTGTGGCAAAGTCTCCGTTTGCATCAGGTGTCACTTGATCAATACTAACTACATTTAGACCTGGAGAAATTACTGTAAATGTTATGTCTGTAATCTGTGATCTTGTATTTCCGCTCACTGATATGGTGTCGGAACCTTCTGCAGCTGTAGCTGAAATTGACATTCCTGTGTCTTGAGCAAAAGCATTTTGTTGAATTGAAGTTATTGAAATTATTGACAATACCATTATGGTCAGTGCCATTGATGTCGTTGAACGTTTAAAACTCATTCTAATTTGAAAACGGTTACTTGGTATTTATATATATTTTTAAAAAGAGAAAAAAAGATGAATTTAGTATCTTGGCATAATGCTTAGTCTTGATTTTGCAGATACTGCAATTATTGATATAATTGCTACTGCTAGAATCATAACTGCGATTGTGCCAAATTCTGGGACTACGGTGGTACCAATTATCTCGATTTCCTCAGCACCTGCTGGGAATTGTATTGTTAGTGTTCTATCTGTAGATGTTGTTGTTTCCTCAAATTCTACTTCTTCTCCGTCTACTAAGACAAAGAATGTATCATCTTGATCACCCATCTTTGCATCGATCAAAGATCTTGGCAAGGTAATGACAAGTGAACCATCCTGACTTGCAGTTATTGCTATAATCAGGGAGTGTGCTTCTACATCAGGAGTAATGCTAACAAGCTTACCACCAGTTATCTTGTAATTGACCATAAAGTCAGTACCTGAAACTGTAATTGTGGTTCCTTCTTTACTTGGTACAGTTCCTGTTGAACCGCCAAATGTAAATGTGGTTTCAGATGTGCGAGATTCGGTTCCATAGAGTACTGTAATCGTGTATGTTCCTTCAGATCTCATGAGTGCTCCACCTGCAATTAATTCAGTACTGAATTTTTTGTCTGAACCAACGTCAATTTGTGCAACTGTTACTAAGTTGCCATTTGGTGCTATTACTCTGAGACTAACGGGATATCCTGAAAGAAGTTCTCTTACTTCTCCAGTTACTAAGATTGTGTCACCATCATCATATGATGTCTTGTCTGTAGTAACAACGATTGAATCCACTATTTGTCCAAATGCTGGTGCTATTCCAATACTTGCAATAATAATTGCAGATAAGGCAAACACCGATAGATGAGTATTCATCATTTTTACGCCCGAATTTATCCTATTTAAGGTTGTGAAAAATATTGTTGACTAAAAAGAAAAAAGACTGATTTTTGCCGAATTTCAGATTAGATATATATTAACCTGAGCGTGAGTTTTTGACAGTTTGTGTGTATTATTTACTGCTACATTTAATGTTCGTCGTGGAGGTTTTGTAAATGGCAACTAAGAAAAATCAAGTTCTTGTACCTGATCATATCTATGTACCAAAACACGAAATTATTTCAAAGCAAGAAGCCGAAGAAGTATTAAAAAAATATAATTGTAAACCTACCGAGTTACCGTTGATTTTTGTAAACGATCCTGCAATTTTAGGACTGGGTGTTAAACCTGGTGATATGATAAAAATCACAAGAAAAAGCCCAACTGCTGGTGAGAGTCTTTACTATCGATACGTGGTGGAAGTCTAAATGGCAGATCCTTCAGTTAAACGTTGGCCAGTAATTCAAGACATATTAAAACGTGAAGGTATTGCACGCCAGCATCTTAATTCATTTGATGAATTTCTAGAACGTGGTCTTCAAAGTATTATCAATGAAGTCGGACAAATTGAAATTGAAAATGCAGAATATCCTTACAAAATTCAATTAGGCAAAGTTAAACTTCAACAACCACGAATGATGGAACTTGATGGCTCTATTACTCATATTACTCCAGCAGAAGCTAGACTCAGAAATGTTTCTTACTCTGCACCTGTTATGATGGAGGCAAGTGTTGTAGAAGATGGTAAAATCTTAGAATCTAGATTTGTCCATATTGGCGACGTGCCAGTAATGGCAAAATCAAATGCTTGTATTTTACATAATTTTTCAACTCAAAAACTTGTTGAACATGGAGAGGATCCAAATGATCCTGGTGGTTATTTCATCATAAATGGTTCTGAAAGAGTTATTGTAGGACTGGAAGATCTTTCATACAACAAAATAATTGTTGATAGAGAGAGTGTTGGTGGAAATACTGTTTTCAAAGCTAAAGTTTATTCTTCTATTGTAGGTTATCGTGCAAAATTAGAACTAGTTATGAAAAATGACGGTTTAATTGTAGCTCGAATTCCTGGCTCTCCTGTTGATATTCCAGTTGTTACTCTGACAAGAGCACTTGGATTAGAATCTGATAGAGAGATTGCAGCAGCTGTTTCACTTGTAGATGAAATTCAAAATGAATTGGAAGGTTCATTTGAAAAAGCAGGAGATGTGCCTACAGCAAAAGATGCTATTGTTTACATCAGTAAAAGAATAGCACCTGGAATGTTAGAAGAATTCCAAATTAAACGTGCAGAGACTCTTTTGGATTGGGGATTATTGCCACATTTAGGTAAACATCCTGAAAATAGAAAGGAAAAGGCACAGTTTCTAGGTGAAGCTGCATGTAAATTACTAGAGCTTAAACTAGGTTGGATTTCTCCTGATGACAAAGATCACTATGGAAATAAAGTAATTAAATTTGCAGGACAAATGTTAGCAGATCTTTTCAGAACCGCTTTTAGAAATTTGGTTCGAGATATGAAATACCAATTAGAAAGATCTGGTCAGAAAAGAGGCATAAATGCAGTTGCTGCAGCAATTCGTCCTGGAATTATTACTGATAAACTAAACAACGCTATTGCAACTGGAAACTGGGGTCGCGGACGTGTAGGTGTAACTCAATTACTTGATAGGACAAATTATCTCTCAACTATTAGTCATCTTAGAAGAATTCAATCTCCTCTTAGTAGAACTCAACCAAACTTTGAGGCAAGAGATTTGCACGCCACACATTTTGGAAGAATCTGTCCAAGTGAAACCCCTGAGGGCTCTAATTGTGGTCTTGTAAAGAACTTGGCCCTTTCTGGAATCATTTCTGTAAATGTTCCATCTGAAGAAATCGTTGAGAAACTCTATGATCTTGGAACAATTCATTTCTTTGATGCAAAAGAAGATGTAAAAAAAGACGGAGCTAGAATATTTGTTGATGGTAGATTAATTGGATATTACAAAGATGGTGCACAACTAGCAGAATCTCTCAGAGAACTAAGACGAAATTCCAAGATTCATCCTCACGTTGGAATCTCATTTCATAAATCAGAAATTGAAGGCTCAACAAAAAGACTCTATGTTAATTGTAACGCAGGACGTGTTTTACGTCCATTAATTATAATCAAAGAAAACAAGCCATTGCTCACACAAGATCTTTTAGATAAAATTTCAAAGAAATTACTTTCATGGACTGATCTGTTACGTATGGGAGTATTAGAAATGATTGATGCAAATGAAGAAGAAAACTGTTACATTACATTAGATGAAAAAGACGCAAAGAAACACACTCATCTTGAGGTATTCCCACCAGCAATTTTGGGAGCAGGTGCATCCATTATTCCATACCCTGAACATAATCAGTCTCCAAGAAATACATACGAATCTGCAATGGCAAAACAAAGTTTGGGTTTTTCAACTCCTATGATGAACACCAGTACATATGTAAGACAACATCTAATGTTGTATCCTCAAACACCTATTGTTAATACCAAAGCAATGAAATTATTGGGATTAGAAGACAGACCTGCTGGTCAAAATTGTGTAGTTGCAGTATTGCCATTCGATGGTTATAATATTGAAGATGCAATTGTCCTAAGTAAGGCATCAGTTGATAGAGGTTTAGGACGAACTTTCTTCTTTAGAATTTATGATGCTGAAGCAAAACAATACCCCGGTGGAATGCGTGATACTTTTGAAATTCCAAATGCTGAGGATAATATCAGAGGATACAAAGGAGAAAAAGCTTACAGATTATTAGAAGAAGACGGAGTAGTTGCGTCTGAATCTCCAGTTCATGGCGGAGATATCTTGATTGGAAAAACTAGTCCTCCAAGATTCATGGAAGAATACAGAGAATTTGAATCATCAGGTCCTTACAGAAGAGATACTTCCATTGGCGTACGACCGTCTGAAACAGGTGTTGTTGATACTGTTGTAATGACACAATCCAATGAAGGTGGAAAAATGTACAAGATTAGAGTTAGAGATATGAGAATTCCTGAAATTGGTGACAAATTTGCATCTAGACATGGACAAAAAGGTGTATTGGGAATTTTAGCAAAAGCAGAAGATTTACCATATACTGCAGATGGAATTTCCCCAGATGTATTGATTAATCCACATGCATTCCCTTCGAGAATGACTGTTGGAATGTTTATGGAATCAATTTGTGGCAAAGCTGCAGCATTAAGAGGAAGCCAATTTGATGGGTCTGCATTTGTTGGAGAGAAAATGGAAGAAGTAAAACCAGTTATGGATGCTGCTGGATTCAAATATTCTGGTAAAGAAACAATGTATGATGGACGAACAGGCAAATCATTTCCAGTAGATGTTTTCATTGGAGTGGTATATTATCAAAAATTACATCATATGGTTGCAGACAAGATCCATGCAAGAGCTCGTGGGCAAGTTCAGATGTTGACTAAACAACCAACTGAAGGTAGAGCAAGAGGTGGTGGATTAAGATTTGGTGAAATGGAGAGAGATTGTTTGATAGCTTATGGTGCATCAATGATTCTTAAAGATAGATTGCTTGATGAATCTGATAAGGCAGATATTTTTGTTTGTGAAAGATGTGGATTAGTTGCATATCATGATGTTAAACAAAGAAAATATGTTTGCAGAGTTTGTGGTGATAAAGCTAAAGTCTCATCCGTTTCTGTTGCATATGCCTTCAAACTTTTGTTACAGGAAATGCAAAGTTTGAATGTGGCTCCAAGATTGCTAATAAAGGAGAAAGTATAATGTCAATTCAAGCAATAAAAACAATTGATGCTATAAGATTCTCAGTTTGGTCTCCAACTGAAATCCGAAAATACTCTGTTGCAGAAATTACTGCTCCAGAAACATATGATGAGGATGGAATGCCAGTACAGGGAGGTCTTATGGATGGTAGACTTGGTACACTTGAACCAGGACAAAAATGTCTTACATGCGGAAATACTGCTGCTAGATGTCCAGGACACTTTGGTCACATCGAGCTTGCCGAACCTGTTTTACACATTGCATTTATTGATAATATTTACAAGCTTTTACAATCCACATGTCGCTCTTGTGCAAGACTCAAAGTTCCACAAGAAGATCTAGATGAATTTAGAAAGATTAAGGAAAAACATGCGGCATACACTGTAATTTCAGAAAAGCGTATTCCAGAACAAATTATTGAAAAAGCAAAAAAAGCTAAAGAATGTCCTCACTGTGGTAAAACTCAGTATGAACTAATCTTTACAAAACCAACCATCTTTGTTGAAAAAACAGAGATAGGAGAGCACAGATTACTACCAATTACAATTAGAGAAAGATTCACTCAAATTATCGATGATGATCTTAATCTTTTAGCATACGATCCTGTCACTGCAAGACCTGAATGGTTTATTCTACAAGCTTTACCTGTTCCACCAGTAACTGTGAGACCATCTATTATTCTTGAAACCGGAATTCGTTCTGAAGATGATCTAACTCACAAAATGGTAGACATCATTAGAGTTAATCAAAGACTAAAAGAAAGCAAAGAAGCAGGAACTCCACCATTAATTGTTCAAGATTTAGTGGACTTGTTACAATATCATACAACTACATATTTTGATAATGAGGTATCTGGAATTCCGCAAGCTCATCATCGTTCCGGACGTCCACTAAAGACATTAACACAAAGACTCAAAGGAAAAGAAGGAAGATTCAGAGGATCATTATCTGGAAAAAGAGTTGATTTTTCAAGTAGAACTGTAATTTCTCCTGATCCTAACTTGGACTTGTCTGAAGTTGGAGTTCCAGAACAGGTTGCAATGAAACTCACAATTCCTGAAATTGTTACTGAATGGAATATTGAAAGAATGAGAAAACTTGTAATTAATGGTCCAAATAAATTCCCTGGAGTTAATTACATAGTTAGACCTGATGGTGTTAAAATTAGATTGGATTTTGTTGAAGACCGTTCTACAATAGCTGAAACATTAGAAATTGGATATCTTGTAGAACGACATCTTGCTAATGGTGATATTGTCATGTTCAACAGACAACCATCTCTTCACCAAATGTCTATTATGGCTCATTATGTTAGAGTACTTCCAGGAAAGACTTTCAGATTGCATCCATCTGTATGTCCTCCGTATAACGCAGACTTTGATGGTGATGAAATGAATCTTCACGTACCTCAAAGCGAAGAGGCAAGAGCAGAAGCAATTCTATTGATGAGAGTTCAAGATCAATTAATCTCTCCAAGATACGGAGGTCCAATAATTGGAGCACTAAGAGACTTTGTTACAGGAGCATATCTTTTAACAAAAGATGATACTGTCCTAACTCCACAAGAATTTTACAATTATGCAATGCTTGGTGGATTTACTGATAAACTTCCAAAACCTGCAACAAAAACTAAAGATGGCCCAGCATATACTGGTAAACAACTATTTTCATTATTCTTGCCAAAAGATTTCAACTATGTAATTACATCAAAGTGGTCAAAAGGAACTAAAGGAGCTCAAAAAGATGTTGTAATTAAAAACGGTGAATTGATCAGCGGCGTAATTGATAAATCGTCTATAGGTGCTGAAGAACCAGAAAGTGTATTGCATAGAATTGCAAAAGATTACGGAAATACAAAAGCAAAGAATTTCTTAAACTCTATTCTGATTATGGTAAAACAATACATCACTCATTATGGTTTCAGTTATGGTTATGCTGATCTTGAAGTACCAGAAAAAGAAAAACAACAGATCCTAGATGATATTCAAGACACATATGGTGTCATTGCTGATCTTACTTCTCAATATGAAAAAGGAACTCTAAAACTAACTAGAGGAATGAGACCTGAAGAAGCATTAGAGGCATACATTGTCAATGAACTAGGAAAAGCAAGAGATAAAGCTGGAATGACTGCAGATCAATCCCTTTCTCAAAGTAATGCTGGAAGAATTATGGCTACAACTGGTGCAAGAGGCTCATCACTAAACATTGGTCAAATGGCAGGAGCATTAGGACAGCAATCCAGACGTGGAAATAGACTCCATGATGGTTACAATAATCGTGCATTACCTCATTATCAAGAACATGACAATAATCCTGACGCACATGGATTTGTAAAATCCAATTATAGGGAAGGTTTGTCTGCACTTGAATTCTTTTTCCATGCAATGGGTGGAAGAGAAGGACTAGTAGACACTGCAGTCAGAACCCAACAAAGTGGATACATGCAGCGTAGATTGATCAATGCATTAGAGCATATTAGATTAGAATATGATGGAACAGTTAGAGACCCACACGGTCATATCATTCAATTCCTTTATGGTGAAGATGGAATAGATGTAGCAAAAAGTGATCATGGTGAGGCATTTAATGTTAACAGATTAATTGAATCCCAGACAATTATTGATTCTGGCAAGAAAGCAACAAGAGAAGAGATTTTAGAGTTATCCAAAAAATATACAAAGACATTCAACCCACGATTAAAACAACTTGTATCCGATGGATTACTTGATTCCAAATTAAGTAAAGAAGGTGCAGAAATTGTTTGTAAGAAAGGATTATCGTTATACAACAAAGCCAAAGTTGAACCTGGTCAAGCAGTAGGCATTATCACTGCACAATCAATTGGCGAACCTGGTACTCAAATGACATTGAGAACATTCCACTTTGCAGGAATTGCAGAAAGAAACGTAACCTTGGGTCTTCCAAGATTAATCGAACTTGTTGATGCAAGAAAAAAACCGGTCACTCCAACTATGGATATTTATCTTGACAACGAATCAAAAAAATCTAGAGAAAAAGCTATCGATGTTGCAAGAAATATTTTGCAAACCAAAGTAAGTGCATTAATCTCTGACAGTGAAACTGATTATACTTCTCAAATAAAATTAATCCTAAGTGCAAACAGACTCAAAGAAAGAGGATGTACAGTTAGTGAAGTAGAGTCAGCGTTACAGTCAAACAAAAAATTCAAAATTGAAACAACAGGTGATTTAATCACTTTGAAATTAGTTGAAGAGTCTGATGCTCCAACTGTAATTGCAATTAGAAACAAAGTACTCAATACTACAGTTAAGGGAGTTCCAGATATTGAACGTGTAACACTAGTCCAAAAAGATGATGAATGGATAATTCAAACGACTGGTTCAAACATAGCTAAAGTACTTGAAGTTTCAGGTATTGACAAGAAAAATGTTAGAACAAATAATGTCTTTGAAATTGCAGGTACATTAGGAATTGAGGCATCAAGAAACGCATTGATTAATGAGCTAAATAGTACCCTTGAAGATCAAGGGCTAGAAGTTGATAATAGGTATATCATGTTAGTATCTGATTTAATGTGCTCCAGAGGATACATGCAACAAATTGGTAGACATGGAATTGCTGGAACTAAAGACAGCGTTCTTGCAAGAGCAGCATTTGAAATTACTGTTCCAACTATTGCACATGCTGCATTGGCTGGTGAAGTTGAACAACTCAAAGGTATTACTGAAAACGTTATTGTTGGAAGCATGATTCCAATTGGAAGTGGAACCGTAGACCTTTACATGCAAGTAAGTAAGAAGAAATGAGGATTAATAAAAAATTATAATGTGATATAGATGGGCGACGAAATTTCTACTTTAATGAACAACAATAAAAACAAGGTTATCTTGTTACGATTAAGAAACAACAAGACTGTTCGAGGGAATCTCCAAGACTTTGATATTCATATGAATCTGACATTAGATGATGCTGAAGATATTTCAGATAATGTGACTACAAAACTTGGAACAATCCTTTTGCGTGGTGATAATATTTTGGCAGTTTCTTTACCTGATGAGGAATCATAAAAATACTATTCATTCTCAAACATTAAATTCAAACTCTGATAATTTGTAATTATGTTGATACTTGCTTTAATTTTTTTAACGTTTTTTACTCCTGTATTTGCTGAAGCAACTCCTGACTATGATAATCCATACTCTCCGATTTTTACCGACAAACCAGTATACTCATGGACAGACAAAGTTAGAATGACTATTCTTGCACCTAGCTGGAATAGCGATAGACATTTGATTGATTCAATAGGTGATACCGAAGATCATCCTATTGAAATTTCAACAAGGGAGCACTCACTTGGTCCATATAGATTTACAGAAACTGATGTCAATTCTGGAATCTTTACTGCTGAAATAATCCTTACAGGATTTTCTCATGATGTTGATGGTGATGGCGATTCAGATACAACTCCTAGAACCACTGGAAATGGACCAACAAGTGGATTTTTAGAAGTAGATAGAGACTCTGCAATAACCATCTCATTTGAATTTGCAGATGGTGTTGTATTGACCGAATCTGCTCCAATCCAGTGGAATATTGGAAAAATTCAATTTTCTGAAGAGAATTATCTTTATGATAAAACTGCGTTAATTCGTGTAATTGATCCGGATCTTAATCTTAATCCCGAATCTTTGGATCATGTGTTAATTCAAATATCTTCCACATCTGATATGTCTGGCATTGAAGTTGATGCTATTGAAACATCTGAAAGCTCTGGCATATTTGTTGCAACCATTTCTTTTTCACAAAATCAATCCTCAAGTGGAAATCGTCTGTATGCAATGCCCGGTGACACAATTTTTTCAAAATATGATGATTATACACTTCCTAAACCTTATACCACTTCTGATAATCTTCAAGTCACAACACTTGCAAATGTAGATTCTTCAATTCCTACATTACAAAGACTAAAAAGTTTGCCAATTGTCTTATCTGATACTTTTGGTAATCCATTGACATCATTTTCAATTAATGATCAGATACAAATTGTTGGAAAAATATCAAACGAACAGAATTTTAAACAGAAATTTGTTTATCTCTTTCAAGTCAAAGATGAGAATGGTTTTGTTGTAGCTGTTTCATGGATACAAGGTGAAATATCTGGAAATCAAAATTTAGATGTTTCTCAATCGTGGATTCCTAAAAAAACTGGAATCTATACTGTTGAAACTTTTACTTGGAATTCACTAATTAATACAGCTCCATTATCTCCATCTTTATTGACGTCAATTTCTGTTAAATGAATAAAAATATAATTTCTACATAACTAATAAATACAAAATTACGATTTTAGCCGTGTGTTTGGATACAAAATTGGACTCTTGTTGTCTGTAATTGCATTATTTTCAATTATTACACCCCAAAGTTTTGCAGACTCGTTCTTGTTAGAATTCGATAAAACGGAATATCGCACTGGTGATACAATGGTTATATCTGGGCATCTTTTGGATTTTAAGATGCCTGTTATTGCACTAACTCTTTATGATCCTGAAGGAAAAATTTTATCTGCAAATAATGTGATAATTGATTCTAATGGAACTTTCTCAAAAATAATTTCATTGGATTCTCCATTTTATGATAAATCTGGAGAATACACCATAAAACTCAATTATGGTAAAATAACTCAGACTGAATTTTTTTCTATCTCTGGAAATAATTCAGAGTCAGAAATAATTACCACCGAATCAATAACACCTGAAATTATTTCCCTAATTACTAACAAGAATCAATACTATGACAATGATTTTATAATAATCACCGGTGTTGTTTCTAGCATTGATTCACCAAATGTGTTAATCGGTGTTTATGATCCATCTGGAACTCCAACTGGATTTTATTTTGGACAAATTGATTCTGACTTAAAATTTTCTGCAAATTTTCTTGTAAAGTCCGGCATTAATTTTAAAACTAGTGGAACTTATTCAATAAAAGCACATTATGGAGATACTGAAAAAATAACTAATTTTAATTTTTACAAAGAACATGATACTGAAAAAGAATTTGAAAACAAACCCATAATTCAAAACGACGATAAATCAAAAAATACATCTACAGATAACTCCAATGTTAAATCCACTGAAACCACAGCTGAACAAAATAAAAAATCAACAGACACCAAAATCAAAAAATATGATAATCTCTCTGTTGAAGATCTAGAACTAGGTAAACTACTAAATCAAATTAATTTAGAATGTGATCAGAGTAAACTTGTTGATACTATTTCTTACTATGACGGAATGGGTCCTGCATTATATCGACTTTGTAAATTTGATCAATCTTTGATTTTTTTTGATAATTCGTTAATGAATGACCCAAACAATATCGAGATTATCACAAACAAAGGTTCTGCTCTTGGCAAACTTGGTTACATTTCAGAATCTATTTTTTATTATGATCAAGTCCTTGAAATTAATCCTGATTTTATTCCTGCAATTAACAACAAGGCAAATGCACTTGCAAATATGGGCAAATACAATGAATCTATTTTGCTTTACAATGATGCTCTTCAAAAAAACCCTGATTATACTACTGCAAGAAAAAACCTCAAATCTGTTTTATCTGAATTACCTCAAGAAAACAAACTAGTGACTTTAGATTCCACGCCCTCATCTGAAGAAATTCCATCTGAAAAAGTATTTGAAATTGAAAACAATTCAAAACCTCAAACAAAAAAACCATCTAATATTTTTGAAGAGATAGCTTTGGCATTTTCATCACTAGGCTCTATCTTTGGTTTTAAAAATTAAGTATATTTTGACTTTTTTTATAGGTAAAATTTCAATAAACCTATAAAGCCCTGTAAAGACGATCGACAATAAGGATAACACATGAGTAAGATACTAGAAAAAATATTGAAGGATGCCCTTAAGGAAGATAAAATTACAATGGGTACAAAGCAAGTATTGAACTCCATGAAAAACTCCAAGCTAATTGTATTGTCTCAATCTGTAAAAAAAGAAATGTTTGCAAAAATTGAATCAGATGCAAAAAAAGAAAAGATACCATTAGTTAACTTTCAAGGAACTTCTGTTGCATTAGGTAGACTATGCGGCTTACAATTCAGAATTTCAACAATCTCCTTTACATCTCTGAGTGATGCAAACATCAAATCAATTCTTAAGGATACAGAAACTGAGGAAAAAAATGAGTAACCACGTTACATCAAATGAAAGTTTAAATGAGTCCCATTTTGCTTGGAGATAAAAAGGAATTCTGATGACACAATCAATTAAACTTACAACTGATCAAATGCGTATGATGTCTCTCTTTCAAAATGTTACAGGTGCAACTGCTCGTGATTGTGTTGAAGATGAAAAACAAGATCGTGTAATTTTTGTAGTAAATACTGGTAAAATGGGATTAGCTATTGGAAAAGGTGGAATTCATATCAAATCATTACAAAACATTGTAAAGAAAAATGTTGAACTAGTTGAATTTGATGAGGATCCTGCTAAATTTTTGACAAATTTGCTCAACTCTAAACTGGTTTCTGAAGTAAAAATAAATACACGTGCAGATGGTTCTAAACAGGCAATAGTCATGGTAGATCCAAGAAAGAAAGGAATTGTTGTAGGAAGAGAAGGCAGAAATGCTGAGAAAGCAAGATTACTTGCAAAACGATATTTTGATATTACGAGTGTTCTGATTAATAGTCCTGAAAAAGCAACATTGGAGATGTAAAATATGACAAAGTCACCACTAGGCCTATTTGCTGGTAGAGTTTTAGTTGCAAAAAGAAAGAGACAACGATGGGCAATCTCAACTTACAAGAGAAGAAAACTTGGAATTGATAAAAAAGCTGATCCTCTTGGTGGCGCACCTCAAGGAAGGGGAATCGTCTTAGAAAAAGTAGGCATTGCAGCAAAACAACCAAACTCTGCAGTTAGAAAATGTGTTAGGGTTCAATTAATTAAAAATGGTAAAACTGTTACAGCATTCTTGCCACGAGACGGCGCAATGAATTTTATCGATGAACACGACGAGGTACATATTCAAGGAATGGGTGCAACACAAGGCGGTGCAATGGGAGATATTCCTGGAGTTAGATTCAAAGTTTTCAAAGTAAATGGCACATCACTTAATGAGCTAGTAACCGGAAAGAAAGAAAAACCAAGGAGATAGAATTGGCAGAAACAAAGAATCTACTATTATTTAGAAAATGGGACATGTCTGATATTGAAATCAAAGATCCTGGATTAAAGACAGCAATTTCATTAAGAAAGCAAATTTTACCATACACCTTTGGCCGTTCAGCACTAAAAAGATTCAACAAAGCTGATGTGAACATTGTTGAAAGATTATGCAACAAAGTTATGCACTTTGGTAAAAAATATGCAAAAAACACCGGAAGAATGACTGGTAAAAAAACCAAAGTACTCAATACAGTAAAAGTGGCATTTGATATTATTGCATTAAAGACTGGTAAAAACCCAGTTGAGGTTCTAGTTAGAGCAATTGAGTTTTCTGCACCAAATGAAGACACAACAAGAATTGTGTATGGTGGCACTGTATACCATGTATCTGTGGATGTTGCTCCAATCCGAAGAGTTGACATGGCATTGAAATTTATTGCAGATTCCATAAGAGATGCAACTTATTCTAATCCAAAACCAATTGAGGAGCATATGGCAGAGCAGCTTATTTTAGCAGCTTCTAATGATCCAAATGCCCCATCTGTAAAGAAAAAACACGAATTAGAAAGAATAGCACAAGCATCTAGATAGTAATTTTTCCAGTAGCCCGAGGCAGATTCGAACTGCCGTCTCCGCCTATCCACTCTTGAGATCCAGAGGGCAGAATCCTTGATCTAAAATTTTTTTTATTTGACCGCTAGACTATCGGGCTACCAAATCAAATTCTAATGTTTTAGAATATAATCATTTGCTGAAATCACTTGAACTTGACTTCATGAATAGCTGTTGCATAATCACAATTTGCTTTTAATCTCATATATGGAATTAATCTGAAATGAATTGAGTAGGTGTTCTCTTCTTTTAGCAAGATTCCTTTTTGCATCAATGATACTAATCCACGTGATGTGATTGCCATTTTCACGTTCTTTTTTTCACATACTTGGTCACGTTTTTTTTGATATTGTTTTAGTGAAAACGCTACATCATTAATTTCTAAAATCAAAGGCCACACAATTTCAGCCCAAACAAATCTTCTGTTATCTGTAGCTGATGCATACTTACCTTTTTCACTCAACATTAATAACATCTGCAAAAGATGTTATAACTTAATAGTTGTCTCAAAAAGAAATTGAAGAATCCCTTAGTCTGTTACAAAAAAATTGGGACATTGATCCTATTTTACGAGAATTCATGCTGGGTAAAGTCACCGATGTTTCTGATTACCCATTCAAAGTCAAAGATGTAATTTTTCATATTCCTTACATTGTATCTGAAAAGAAATATATTTTATGGAAATGTTTTTGGCCTGATTGCCATAATTGCTGTGACAGACAAGGTAGACTGCCTCTCACTTCTGATGATCTAATCACTATCGGAAAAGGATTGAAATACCAAAGACCATCTAATTTTATAAAAAATGAAACTATCACTACTACCTGGAAAGACATTGCTCCATCTGGTCAAATCACAACGATAACTACAATTAATCTTAAAAGAAAAAATGATGAGACTGAACAAGACGACGGAACTCATATTTCATGTCGATTCTTAGATGAAAAGGGTGGGTGCAGCATGCATCCAGACCGTCCAGGTGTTTGTTATCTATATCCATTTTCTACTTGGCTTGAAAATGAAAAAGGCACAGCACGAGTGCATGCGACATACCAGTTTACAGGCGACTGTCCGGGGTTTTATCTCTCTGATGATTTAACTTTGATGAGGCAAGAACTAAAAGATTATTCTAAAATAATTTATGATTACAACATGTCATCAAGCAGAACAATGAGGGAAAATTTTGGCTCTGTGAGTTTTAGTTAGGCCTTGGCCACTTTCATCAGATCTCTCATATGAATTTCCATTCCAAATCTGGCCTCGTTCTTTTTCATGTATCTGAAAATTGATAATAATTCTGCAATTTGTTTTATCAAACTAAATTTGTTTTTCATCTTGTTTCTAACAAAGTTGAATACTTTACCATAAATCTTGAAATGCTCTAAAACTTCTTTCTCATACGCATTATTATCTCCTAAATTCTTTACAAAAATGTCGACACATTCCATACTTGGAATGATCCCTTCTCCCAATAATGGATACACGGTTCCAATTGATTCTCCTACTCCAACCACTTTTCCTTTGAAAAACGGTTTGCACATATTGGGAGTTGCTAATCTAATTGGTCTTCCAACTGTTTTTACTATTGTACCACCATATTTTTCTAAAAATTCATCCGTAGCCTTTATATGATTTTTCTTATAGTCCCCTGCACCGATATGTGCAAACTTGCCTCCTAATGGAAAATACCAAAAATAACCAGTCATTTTATCAAAAGGTTTTACCAAAAAATCATCATATGGGACCTTGTCTTTGTATTCTACCTTGTATTCATAAGTCGGTAAAAAGAAATCTTCTTTTAATTTTGGAAGGTAGACTCTATGAAATCCAGTGCAATCTACTATCAAGTCAAATTCTTTTTCTAACTCTTCTAGTTTTGGTGATATTCCATAATTTATCTTGCATCCTTTAACAAAATCTTTAATCAATTGTATTTTGTTATATGTACATAATCCGTGTAATTTTATGTCAAATTTCTCATTATTGTTCATCTCAATGTGCATGTTTTTTCCGTCATGAATGACATAATTGTTAAAATCCACTCCTGATTTTTTGCACAACTCTGTCATCTTTGATTTGGTAGTTCCCCATGCACAAATAGAATCATGCTTCTCTTCTGGCATTCGTTCAAACCCTACTACTTCATGAGAATCTTTTAGTCTAGAAATTAAATAACTCCCAGCCACTCCAATTCCGCAAACTGCAATCTTCATTTAGATTCAATTCTATCTGACCTAATAAATACACTATCTGTAATTTTTACTAGTTTTAATTTATTTCTCAATGATTGCCTTCAATATCAAAAAATCTCAGTTAAATATCGTAATTCATAGTATCCGAATGTCTTTTTATCTTTACATCGTTTGAAAATTAATTCCAAATGTTGTTATTTTGTATGTTGTTATATTGCCACTATTTTTCAATGAATTAAATTTGGTATCTATGAAAAAAAATCATGGATACATTTGAATCAATTAACAGTAGACGTTCAATCAAAAGTTTTGACAAAAATCAAAAAATGACCAAAAATGAAATCACAAAACTATTGGAATTTGCAATTCTTTCTCCAACATCTTATAACATTCAAAATTGGAGATTTGTTATAGTTACCGAGCAAGTTCTAAAAGATAAATTATCTGAATTATCTTATGGTCAGAAACAAGTCTCTGAATCTTCTTTGGTCATTATATTATGTGCTGATTTAAAATCATGGGACAAAAATCCTGAACGATATTGGATAAATATTCCTGAAGAACCACGCAAAGCACTAGTTGCTTCTATGAAAAATTCCTATGATGGAAAATCTGAACTTCAAAGAGATGAAGCAATGAGGTCTTGCGGCATGGCAGCTCAAACAATAATGCTGGCAGCAAAATCAATGGGCTATGATACTTGTCCGATGAAGGGATTTGATTATGATAAAGTTAGCAAATTAATCCATTTACCTGATGATCATGTAATTTCAATGATGGTAGTAGTTGGAAAGGCGACAAAACCTGCCTCTTCTAGGGGTGGGCAATTACCTTTATCTGAAATTGTGTTTGAAAATCACTTTTAATGTTGATCTAATCTTAGTTCTACACACGTGTAACAATATTAAATTAAAACTGTTTATAATTAGTCAGAATTTAGATAAATTGTGAGTACTGAAGAGGCAATCAAGAAACTTGAAACATCTAATCAAGGTCTCAAAGTTATTCTAGAACATCTTAATGAGCAACTTTCTGACATACGATTAGACCCACGCCTAGAAGGTCTGGTAGATGATTTAGAAAATCTATTTTATGCATATCTTAAAACTTGGATAAAAAGTAATTCTGATGTAATAGAGATCTTAAAAAAAGATTCACAATAAATAATCTCAAAATTATTCGATTAGTATTGCAGGTTTGAATGGTCTTGCATGTCGTGCTTTGTCTTTTGGATCATAAATGTCTGAATCTGATTCCGAAAACACTTGTATTTCTACACCAAATTCTTTTTTTCCAATTTCTGCCAATTCATTTACAAGAAAACTTTTCTCATCAAAATCCATTGATTCTAGTTTTGTTCTTCTAATTTCTGTTGGATCTGATAGTATGTCTTTGATTGTTTTTTGTACAAAATCTGGATTTTTTTTGATTTCTTGTGTATCTGGACTTGAAATGAGTTCTTTCATGATAATTCCCATATTTGTTTGCCCTGTCATTATTTTTTCCAAAATTGAATGATATATCTTAGACTTGAATGAATCCGCAGTGTATATGGAAATTTTCTGTGGAGTTATTTTTGTAACTTTGAGAATTTTGGCGATATCATCAATTGTAGATTTCAAATATTCTTCAGACTGAATAGCAGTTGCATCCACATTACTTTGAGAAAATTCTGGCCATCTGGATGTTGACACCATTCCAATATGTCCTAATTTTTCCCACATTTCTTCAGCAATATGTGGTGCAAATGGAGAAAGCATTGCGATTCGAATTGAATTAACTTCGTGTAGAATTCCTGAAACGTTACTTCTGTTTTTTGCATTTGCCCGTTTCATATACCAACTCAAATCCGATTCAAACGCAAACAAAATATCATGCAATGCCTCACGTAATCTCATTTTTTCTACGGCTAGAGTTACCTGAGATATCATATTCTGTGTTTTTGATTTAATCCATCTATCTTCTGCCTCTAAAGTCTCTAGTCTCTCTGCTTTGAGCCTAGAACATTCATCAAACAGTGATTCTATCTTGTTTTGTATGCCTGAAACTGACTCCATGTTAAAATCTGCATCTTGCAATAATTCAGCTGAGATTATTATTGCTAATCTAATTGGGTCTGCACCATAATCTTGGATTGCTTTTCGTAGTGGTATGATGTTTCCCATACTTTTTGACATTTTCGAACCATTCATCAAAACAGAACCATTAACTACAATTTCTTTGGGCCAGTTGCTTTCAGGAAATATTGCAACATGATTCAAAACAAAAAATGTCAAGTGATTTGGAACCAAATCACGTCCAGAGTGTCTTGAATCTACTGGATAAAAATACTGGAACTCTTTTTTGATTTCATTAATTGTATTTTCTTGTATTCCAGTAATTACAGAGATCTTATTTGCATCACCAGTATCCAAGAAGATATAATCAAAGAATTCTTTGGATAATTTTTCTGCTTTTAATGTTCCATTGTTTACAAATTTCGAAATTGTATAGTATGCCATGTAAATTACAGAATCTGAAAGACTCTCTACAATCCAGTCTTTATCCCATGGTAGTTTTGTTCCCAACCCATGTTGTCTTGCACATGCTCTTTCTCGTAGCCATCCAATAACATAATTGAACTCTGTTCTAATCTCTTGCGGTAAAATATTCATTGAATCAAAACATTTTGTTGCTAATTTTTTCCAATCTTTTTCTCCATAATTTAGAAACCATTGATTGTTGAGAACTTTGACAACACATTCTGCTCCACAACGACACTTTACTGGAGTATTTGTCAGCTCTAACAAAATACCTGCATGTTTGTTTTTAATCAACCAGTCTTTTATTGTATCTTTGGCATAAGCTACCTTTATTCCAGCGAATTGTCCTGTGTTTGATTTGAGCTTTCCTCCGTAGAATTCTTTTCCATATACTTCCTTTGTTGCCTCTTCTAGTTTTGGATCACTTTGATCTTTTACTCCAAATCTCTCAACTGCCTCTTTGGCCGGATTCTCACCATACCCCTCAGTCTGAATAATGGATATGGGCATGATTTTGTTTACTAGTGAGGCCAATTCAGGCGCAATTTTTGCTTTTTTGAGGTCCTCCAATGCCTGATGATCAAATGGTGCATGTGCTGGAACTGACATGACCATTCCAGTTCCTGTCCCACTCTCAACAAAACTTGCAGGAAGCATTACAATTGATTCATTTCTATGTGGAACAATTGCCGATTTTCCAATTAATTCCGAACCCTTTATCTCGCCATCATATGTTATTTTTTTATCCAAAAATTCTAGTTTGTATGCACATTCTGCACTTACAATCCATTTTTCATCATCCACTGTAATTTTTTTGTAAATGATTTCTGGATTTACCCAAAGATTCACAACGCCAAAAATTGTTTCAGGTCGTAGTGTTGCAGTTGGAATGATATAATCTTCATATTTGAATTTGATTAAAATATATTCTGTAAAATCTGGTTCCACATCCCCAAGTGTGTCATGTTGTGATACTGGGTTTTGATCTTTTGGACACCATCCAACTGGATGTGACCCTTGAATGATTAAGTTTTTTTCTCGCAATGTATTGATTTGCCATTCGATGAACTTACTATACACAGGATCGATTGTAGTAAATTCCCTTCTCCAGTCAATTGAATATCCCATCTCTATCATTCCAGCTTTAATTTCCTGATGGAAATAACTTGCAATTTTAACTGGTTCGACAAATGTTTTAATTGATTCCTCTGGAACTCCATAAAGATTTTTTAAATTATTAATTAATTCTTTATCATTTGCTTCTACTCTTTTTGCCATTCCTAAAATCGGGGTTCCTGTATAATGAAATCCCATTGGAAATAAGACGTTGAATCCTTGCATACGGTAAAACCTAGCATGGACATCTGCCAGTGTATATGTTCTACCATGTCCTATGTGTTGAGGTGAATTAGGATATGGGTATGCTACGGTGATGAATTTTTTTGGTTTGTCATTTGGATTTGTTTCAAAATCTTTATTTTCATTCCATTTTTGTCTCCACTTTATTTCAATATCCTTCCAGTTTATTCTCATGCTATTCTCCTAAAATCATTGATTTTGCTTTATTGATTGCCTCGTCTTTTTTAGATGTGTCTTTTCCTCCCCCCTGAGCAAATTTTGCATCTCCGCCACCTGCACCGCCCAAAACTTTTGCCAGTTCTCTGGCAATCTCGCCTGCTTTTTTGCCAGACTCTTCTCCACAATATACGACTACGTGTATAGTTGAACCTGATTCAAAAATACCACAATATGCTGATTTTGGCTCGGAATTGATCATCTTTTTTCCAAAATTAATATGAAAAAATTCATCATATTGATCACTTGCTGTAAAACACATCTTGTCTTTGACTTGAATGTCTTCTAGCATTCCAGACTCTCCAACTGAAATTCTTTCCAATAGTCCTGGAATCATTTCACGTGCCTTTTGCTTTCTTGTTTCTCTTTCTTTTTCTATGATCTCTTTGTTTATCTCTTCTTGTTTTTGCCTTGTCTTCTCTTCTTCTTGTTTCTTTAGATATTCAAATGCAGTTGGTCCTGAAACATACTCTATTCTAACCACTCCATCCTGAATTCTTTTTGTCTTTGTAATTTTGATTAACTGAATTTCACCTGTATTTTTCACATGAGTTCCACCACATGCTTCGATGTCTTTATCTTGGATTGAAACTATTCTGACTGATTTGACCGGGACAACTCCACCTTGATAAATTCTAAATCCATATTTTTGTTCTGCTGTCCCTCGATCAAAATACTGAATTGTTACTGGATAGTTTTGCTTTACCATGCTATTTGCAGCATCTTCAATTTGTATTACTTGCTCTTCAGTAAGAGATGAGTGGTGAGTGATGTCTAGTCTTGCATGATCTGCTTCTTTGAATGCAGAGTGTTGCCAAACCCATGAACCTAAAACTCTCCGCGATGATGCATTAATGATGTGAGTACTAGTGTGATTTTTTGTAATGCTTGCTCTTCTAATTGTATTTATTTTACAAGAAACAATCTCCCCTTCTTTTGGAACACCGCCTTCAAGCTTGTGAACTATGATGTTTGCATGTTTGTCTACGTCAACTACTTGAAATCCTGATATTGTTCCATGATCAGGTTCTTGTCCTCCTCCTCTTGCATAAAATGAAGTTCTATCTAATATCACATGATTCTCAAATACCTTGAGAACTTTGGCTGAAAATTCCATCGGGTCCTCTTTGTAAAATAACATCTCTGTTTCTGGAATGTCATCTAGTGGAAGTTTTTCAATCTCTTTTTTCTTTTCAGACTGGTGCAAATCCGATAACTTTGAATAAAATGTGGACGGAATCTCTGATATGGCGTTTACCTCTTTTAGGTAGTCTGGAGTCACTCCGTCTGATTCGTACAATGTGATCAACTCCTCAACAGTGGGTGGACGACCTCTTTGACCTACTTTATCAGCCATTTTTTTCATTCTTGTCTTTGATTCCTCATATCTTTCAGATTCTATCTTTAGGATCGTCTTAACATCATCGCGTTTTGCATCGAGTTCTGGGTATGTGTCTTTAAGATAATCAATATGAGAATCAATTAATTCGTCAATGTTTAATTTTAGATTCAATCTGTTTATTGTTCCGTTGATCCTGCGCAACATCATTCGTAGATTGTATCCTCCCCCAACATTACTTGGAAGTGCTCCATCGGATATTGCAAATATCAATGTTCTAAGATGGTCTGCAATTAGATACATTCCCTCCAATGGTGTAATCATCCGATTTAATTTGTCCTCTGACAATCCAACTTTTTTTACTGCATGACGTCTCACATCATTAAGATCTTCAAATTTTTCCAATGCTTTAGCAATCTCAGTAAAATATTTTCTTAATATTTCAGAGTCAGAATCTATGCCGATCTTTTCAAACAGTTTTTGATTAATTGGTCCAAAACAGCAATCATATGCAGTAGGAGTTCCCATTGTAATCCATGCAAATCTCTCAAGACCTGCACCCATGTCTATAATTCTTTGATCAAGCGTTGTGTGTTTTCCCAACTCTCCTTGAAATTCAGTAAATACGGCATTACCTAATTCTAATCCTCTTACAAAATACTCCAAGGACGGTCCAAAAGAGCCTCCCCCTGCCCAAACATCTTCAACAAAAACCACTTCTTCCTTTTTGATCCCAAATTGCTGAGTTACTAGTCTAAAGTCCAAATCCACACATTCATCTTTCCAGTATCCTTGAGAATTTGGAATACTGTGTTGTCCAATCATACAAAAACTAGAAAAATGTCTCCCTGTTACTCCAACATTTTCTAAATCCTTGAATCTCAAACAAGTTTGTGGAACCACTAGTGGATTTGCAGGAAACTCAAAGACAACCTTTGAACCCATTATTCTTTGAAAATCAACAATCGACGCAATCGTAAAGTAAAGATCATCTCTCCATCTGCAAACAACTGGGTATCTTGAAACTGATGTATGACCGTTTTTTACAAAAAACGATTCTACTTCTTTCCAAGCTTGTGTATAATCAAATCTCTTTGTAGTTGGAGGATCTCCAATAAACGAATATGTGTCATCTGCATCATCTGGACATAACTCTCTTCCAGAATCTAAAGTCCAGAAAAACCTTTTACATTCTGAACATGATTTTCTGACAAATCCTTGTTCTTGAAATAATTTGACCTTGTAGTATCTGTCTGGATCAGATGAAAATTCTTTTAGAATTTCTTTTTTATCCAACGAAGAGGCATCCATTAGTCCGATATTAAGAATTGTCGATTAATAACACATTAAATACACTAGATAATCCATTCTAATCATGTTTGGGAAAAAACCTGCATTAAGAGAAGGCGTTCATGTTTTCTCCACTAAAAAAAATGGCGAGTTTTATGATTTTATCTTTGGTATAGTAACTGGAGTTGATGGAAGAAAAGTTGGGATTAATGGCGTAATAGTCAACCCTGTTGGCCTCAAAAATAAAATTTCTCAAGGTAAAACAGGTATCAGATCTGCTGAAATTCTTGAACATCCCACACCTGATAATGTTGTATTAGCTCTGGTCTACAGAGTAGAACATGAAAACTATGCCGAAGTCATAGATTTGGATAAGGACAAATGTGATTTAATTCCACCAAAAGTTTATGCGATGTTGGATGGTTGGATTCGTGAATCTCTTCCAGAATTAATTAATAATGTCTTGTCATTGCCACCCGGTTTTGAAAGAGATGAAGCAAAACGTATTTTGAAACATCGAATGGATACACTAGTCGATAAAAATCTGAAAAGAACCCTTTACTCTGTTTGCAGAAGTTTGAAAATATTAAACTAGGATTTCTGTTTTTGCAGGTATAACTCCACCATAGTTTTATATTATGCCCTAAGAAAATCTCGATACAATGGAATATGTTTATGCTGCTTTACTTCTTCACAAGCTACAAAAAGAAGTTAATGAAGCCAACATCAGCTCAGTTGTTAAAGCATCTGGCGCCGCAGTGAATGATGCTCAAGTAAAAGCATTAGTCGCAGCTTTAGCTGATGTTAACATCGAAGAAGCAATCAAAGCCGCACCTGTAGCAGTAGCAGCAGCCGCTCCGGCAGCCGCAGCAGGTGAAGCAAAGAAAGAAGCACCAGTTGATACAAGTAAAAGCGAAGAAGCCGCAATGGAAGGTCTCTCTTCTCTATTTGGCTAGACAACTTTTCTTTTTTCAATTTAATTTTGATTTTTATTTACATCAATGTTAATTAACAATTATTCATTTTTCATTTTAATTGGTTGATTTTTCAATTTCTGCTCAGGTTTTTATTTACATTTTAGATTTGTTTGGCACAATGGCTTTTGCAGTGACTGGTGCTTTTAAGGCAATTGAGCATAAGATGGATATTGTCGGAATTTTACTTCTTGCAACAATTACAGGCGTTGCTGGTGGTACAATCAGAGATGTCGTGATGGGACAATTTCCAAACTCTTTGTCCGATCCAACATATGTGGTAATCACGGTACTTTCAGGAATCTCTATTTTTTTCTTGTACTCTCATCTAAAGAAACATTGGAATTTATTTTTGAAATTTGATGCAATTGGATTAGGCGTTTTTGCAATAATTGGAGCTACTTTTGCTTATAATTTGGTTGGATTAAATTTTCTGGCAATAATGCTTGGAGGAATGCTTACTGCAGTAGGTGGTGGAATATTACGTGATATTTTTGTCAGTCAAGTTCCTATAGTTTTTGTCAAAGAGTTCTATATCTCTGCAAGTTTTATTGGAATTGTTGTATTTTACTTGACATTGTATTTTGGAGGTGAATTATACTCTGCAACAATTTTAGGAATAATTCTAACTACCACATTGAGATTAATTGCGATGAAATTCAATTGGAATCTTCCAAAAGCTAAAGGAAGTTTGGATTAAGATGCAGTGTATTGTTTTGCTTTAGTTGCAAGCGCATTAGCTTGACTATGAGCTTTCTGCAAAACCTGTTCCTTTGTTTCATCTGTCATAAATCCGGATTGAATAGACACTGAACGTGCAGAATGAGCTGCTTTGCTAAGGATTTGGTTGATGTTTTCTGCTGTAATATATGCTGCTTCAATGGATAATGAAATTGCTTCTTGATGGAATTGTGTAAATGCATTTCTTATTTTTGCAACATCTACAACCATCTCATCTGCTGCATATTTTAAGCCCTCTTCTAATGCTGTATAAAGTGAAATTCCTGCCTCTACTGGTTTGATATCTAGCTTACCAAGAAGTGCTGCTAATTTCTCATTGATTGCCTCTCCTTTCTTTACAGGAGTGGTGTCTTTCTGAATCCAAATCGTACCTTGATCAATCTTTGTTGGGATTCCTGCCTCTTTGAATTCTGTAAGCATTGGTCCTGGTGCGATTCCTGTGTTTTTTGCTGGTACTACAATGTCTACACTTGCGATATCTCCGCCTCTTGCTGCCATCATAATTTTATTTTTTGCCAATAATACATTTAGCTTAAATGGTGACATGTTGGTAAATATGAAAAGACATTGACCTGTTAGCTCTTCTGAAATTCCTTTAATTCCTGGAATGTCTAATTTTTCTAATGCTTTTTGTGCTACTCTGTCTTTTACACACACAAATTCTACTTGACCTTTGAGCGCTTTTCTTAGTGGAAGAATTTGTGATGCTCTTACTTTGTTTATTTTAACGAGAGCCACTACTTTGTATTTTTTTGGGATTTCCAGTAGTTGCTGATACATCTGAGATTTTCTTTTAGGATACTCTGTTCTATTTTCATGCATTTTTCTTCTTGACCTCTTCTATCTGTTTAATTGGTTTACCCATTGTGGTTTTGATAATTATTCTTTTGAGATTCTTTTCTCCGTTTGGTAATTTTTTCTCTACTGCACTTAATACTGCATGTGCGTTGATTGACAAGTCTGAATTTTCCATTGACTCATCTCCTATTTTACATGACATAGCTAATGTTGCTCTTGCTCTAACTTTGATTGATGATCTAAATCTTTGTAAAAATGATTCAATTGAAGCATTAAATGGAACTGGTGTTGGCATTTTTCCTCTTGGACCTAAAAGTTGACCTAACACTTTACCTACTGCTGGCATAATTTGAGTATCTGCTAAGAAGAAGTCATATTTGTTGATGAATTTTCTGGATGCTCTTTTGTTAGCTGCAAACTTGTCTAATTCATCTGATCCTACAACTGCGTCTGCTTTTGCTTCCTTTGCTTTTTGACCCATATCACCAGTAGCCATAATGCATACTGTGGCAGGTGAACTAGTTTTTGGAAGTTGAACTACCTCGTTAAGTGCAAAGCCCTTTTTTACATCAATATCTTTGAAGACAATAATCATCTCTACTGATTGTTTGAATTTTCTTTGTTTACTGCCCTCTTTGGCCTCTTTAATCATATCTGCAAGCTTTGCCTCTGTAATCATTATGAAGATTTTCGAGAAAGCCTACTTAAAATCGTTTAGAGGCTATGAATTATGATTCTCATATTATTTTAAAAATTTACACTTTTTTAAGGTAATGTATGTAATTTCAAAGTAAAATTCATGCTAAACTTACATTTATTAAATCACTGAGCCAATTTTTGAGCACATTGCAGAGATTTGATGAACTTGATATGAAATTGCTTTTTGAACTAACTAAAGATGGCTCCATCTCAGTACCTGCGCTGTCAAAAAAACTCGGAATTAATGCATCTGTTCTTTATAGTAGGATAAAACGATTAATGAAAAAAAAATTGATCAAAAAATTTACTGTAGTTATAGATGACTCTCTTTTAGGAATAGGTGTAAAAGCATCTGTTGGAATTAACAGAGATCCAAAACTTAAAGATAACATTCATAAAAAATTAATGGAGACACCAGAAGTCATCTCTATTTCTGAAGTGACTGGAAGATTTGATATTATTGTAAATGTACATGCAAAAAATTTAGAGGCATTGCATTCCATAGTTATAGAGAAGATAGGAAAAATTGATGGTATTATAAACACGGAAACCTTTGTCGAATTACAAAAAACCGATAAAGACCCAGTTTACTCTATATTATAATTTATTTTAGTTTTGAATCCCACTTGCCTTCATTAATTTCGGCAGTGATCTCTTTTGGTGTTTTTCCCTCAACCTTTATTCCAAGTGACAAACATGTTCCAATTATTGTTTTTACAACAGATTTCAAAGAAGATGCATAGGATTTCTCTAGTTTTGTATTTGCAACTTTGATAACAGAATCTATGGTTATATCCCCTACCCAGGCAGTTCCTGCAGTTCCAGTTCCTTTTTGAATTCCTGCTTCTTTTAGTAATAATGCAGCTGCTGAAGGAATTCCAATTTCTATCTCCCATTTTTTTGTGTCTGGATAAACAGAAACTGTTACTGGGACTTTCATTCCTTCAAAGTCTTTTGTCTTTTCATTGATAGCCTTGATTATCTCCATAATATTGACTCCCAATGGACCTAAAGCTGGACCTAGTGGTGGACCTGCTGATGCAGCTCCGCCTGTTACAAGTGATGATACTTTTTGTGCTTCTACCATGTTTATCAGTTTAATATGAAAAATTTAATCCTTCCTAAGACTCACTTGACAGTTTTAGATAGTTGGCGTCGACAGTTACTGGTAATTGATATGATGCATCTAATAAAACGACAGTTGCTTCTTCTTTGTCTACATCTATTCTGGTGATTGTTGCTTTCATTCCTTTGAATGGACCGCCAGTGATCTCTACTATGTTATCTATTGTTAATTGTGAAACTGTGGATTTCTTTATCAGATATCCTTCAATGTCTTTAAATTCTAATTCTCCTCTAAGCTGGCCGCGAATATGTCTAACTCCCTCTACTGCCATGTATGCATCACTTGGATTTATTGCCTCTATTACGACATATCCTTTTAGATTGTCTACTAATAATACAGATTGAATGTTAATTTTATTGGCATTTGCTTTTGCTTCTAATAGTCTCATGACTACTTTTTCTTGACCTCCAGTGGTTCTTATTGCAAAAAGATGAGATTTTATTTCCTCGGACAATTTTATCTACCAAACGTAATTACTGAAAAGACAAACTGAATTGTAAAGCCAATTGCACCCACACCTGCAATTCCTATTAATACTAATCTGAGATGCTGTTGATACTCGTCACGATCTGGCTTTTTAGCCATTTTCAAAGTATTAGCCATGTTTTTCAAAGTCTGCTTAGGGTTCATTGCTGGAAATTAATAAGGTGTCCTTATATCTCTTATCTCATGGAACTCCTTGTAGCATACCGCGATGACCCTGCGGGATACAACATGGCAAAATTTCTTACTCAAGAAATGACGCAAGAAGGCGAGATTTATCGAGGTAAATTCTATGACTTGATAATAATTCCAACACCTGCCATCTCTGCTGACTGGTTAGAAGAAAAATTTGATTATGATGGATTTATTTTTTTATCAAAACATGCAGCCGAGTCTGGAGTTTTGGCTCTTACTTGTCATAGCACTGGTAATTTTTCGGAGGCTAAATTTGGAGGAAATGATAGACAAATAGCAATTCCACACCCATACATACAAAAAAAATATCTTCAGACACTTTGGAAAAACAAATCAAAATTCTCTGATTTTCAAATCACAATTGAAGCTACACATCATGGACCCACTGCATTGACCAAACCTGTCATCTTTATTGAAATTGGCACAACTGAAAAACAATGGACTGATGTTTCTTTATGTAATTCAGTTGCTGTTTTAGTGCACGATGTAATGACTAAGGATGTGAGTCCTTCACCGGTGGCTATTTGTTTTGGAGGTACACATTACCCTGAAAAGTTTACACATGAATTGTTGGAAGGAGAATTTTCACTTGGAACTGTTGTACCAAAACACGCACTTGATAGTCTTGACAAAAATTTATTTTTACATATTATGAAACAAAATAAAATGGCAAAAACTGCTTTTCTGGATTGGGGCGGATTGGGTTCAAACAAACAAAAGATTATCAATTTTCTAAGCAATACTGATCTTGAGGTGATCAAACTTTGAATCTTGATAAAAAAATTTACAAAAAATTACTTGAAGTGCCCAAGGGAAAAATTACAACGTATGGCGAATTAGCAAAAGCTGTTGGTTTGAAAAATGGGCAAAGGGCGGTTGGTAAAATAATGAACAAGAATCCTTACCCCGTAATAATACCGTGTCATAGAGTTGTAAAGTCTGATGGCAAAGTTGGTGGATATGCATATGGTGAAGAGATTAAATCTGATATGCTGATCCGAGAAGGAATCATAATTAAGAATGGGAAAATTTTCGATTTGGAAAATAATCTCTATAGATTCTAGCTTTTTCTCTTGGAAATTGTTTCTTCCATGAGTAGTCTTAGGTGAGCTTTGTTTCTTACAGTATTTCCACCCACTTTTTTGTAAAGCAACCAAAATTCTGGGTTTGTTAGTTCTTTTCTATCTTTAGCAATTTTTAACAATCTTCTCAATGCACGAACTTTTGCAACGTATACTTCTTTCTTTCCAACTCTTGCACCTTTTGTGCCTTGTTTTGAACCTTGTGTGGTTCCTCTTTTGTTTCTTTGAGCCTTTTTAGTATGAGCCCTTCCTCTTGAAGTCCCCACTATTGATTTTATTTTGATTTTTTTTGCTGTAATTAAACTACGTATATTTTCTCTGGTAATTGCATCTGCTACATCATCTAGATGATCCGAATCAAATTTTACTCTGTGAATTCCAACGCCGGTAACTCGTGCTACCAGTCTTTTTTTAGCTTTAAGATTTACTACCACTTGCACTCACTCTCGCGTTAAACACCTTGAACTTACTTTCCATTGCTTTTACAATGATTTCTTTTCTTTTTCTAGTACCAACACCATGTCCAAATCTTACACCGTCTGTTTTTGGATTAAGTTTTTTCAAATCATTTATTGTATAAACTAGATTATCTGTATATCCTGAAGGGTGCAGTCCTTTTGCCTCTTTTGGTCCACCGTAACCTACTTTGACAAGTCCTGGACGACCTCTGCTTTTTTGTTTTCTTTGATGATGATCAATTCCTTTTGGTTTTCTCCAATTTGTTTGTAATCTAACATAACGCCAGCTTTCTGGTCTGATAAATTCTGGATTGTGTTCTTTAGCTTCTTGTCTTTTAGCTAGTTTCTCTTTGTTGATCGGCATCAGTTTGACTCTTGAAATTTTAAATAAATACGTTCCTAGATGAAAAAAATTATCTGATAGGAAAGAGATAATAAGGAAAATTAAGGCCGATCGAAATATCTCATGATTAAGCCTGGGATTAGTATGATAATTGTTGATGGGGGTTACTTCCTCTGACCGAAGTAATAGGCTCTGTTAAAACTGACAAATTTTTATCACAAATACAAAATTTTGGAATAAATCCCTCAAAAGTATATCGTAATTTAGCAGTAGATGATTTGGTCAAAACCGCGGTTGCTCGAAATGAAGGAGTGATAAATTCCACAGGTTCTCTTTCTGTTAACACTGGAAAATATACTGGAAGATCCCCTGATGACAGATTTATCGTAATTGATGATAAAACCCGTAGCACAATTGATTGGGGAAAAATTAATCATCAGTTCCAAAGTGACAAATTCGAAGCCATTCTTGAAAAAATGAAACATTTTGTAGATGGGAAAGATCTTTTTGTGTTTGATGGATTTGTAGGTGCCGACAAAGAAAATCGATTACCTATTAGAGTAATCAATGATCATGTTTGGCAAAGTCTTTTTGCAAGACAGCTATTCATAAGGCCATCTGAAGAAGAATTGGAAAATCATGAACCTGAATTCACTGTAATGTGTATTAATGATTTTCAAGCAGTACCTAAAGTTGATGGAACCGCATCAAATGTTTTCATACTGATTGATTTGACTAGAAAAATTGTTTTGATTGGAGGAACTCAATATGCAGGAGAGATGAAAAAATCTATGTTTGGTGTAATGAATTTTCTCTTACCAGAACGTGATGTATTCCCAATGCACTGTTCTGCAAACATTGGAAAAAATGGAGACACTGCTCTATTTTTTGGTTTATCTGGAACTGGAAAAACCACTCTCTCAGCTGATCCTAATAGAAGATTAATTGGAGACGATGAACATGGTTGGTCTGATAACGGGACATTTTATTTTGAAGGTGGATTTTATGCAAAATGTATTAATCTTAGTCAAGAAGCAGAGCCTGAAATTTGGAATGCGATAAAACCTGGGGCTGTATTAGAAAACGTTGTACTCAATAACGGCATTCCTGATTATAACGATAACAAATTAACTGAAAATACACGTGTTGCATACCCTCTTGATTACATTCCAGGAGCAGTAATTCCAAGTATAGGTGGTCATCCAAAAGTAGTCGTATTTCTAACTGCTGATGCATTGGGTGTTTTACCTCCTGTATCTAGATTGACAAAAGAAGGAGCGATGTATCATTTCATGTCTGGGTATACTAGTAAATTAGCTGGAACTGAACGAGGAATCAAAGAACCAAAATCTGTATTTTCTGAATGTTTTGGAGCACCGTTTATGCCTAGACAGGCATCTGTATATGCAAAACTACTTGGAGAAAAAATCAATCAACACAACACGGTTGTTTATCTTGTTAACACTGGATGGTCTGGTGGACCATATGGTATTGGTACAAGAATCAAGATAAAATATAGTCGAGCAATGGTAACCGCTGCACTTACTGGTGTACTGGACAGTGTAAAATATAGACATGATGATATATTCAATCTTGACATCCCAACAGAAGTTCCAGATGTACCATCTGAAATCCTCGATCCAAAAAATACTTGGTCGGATAAAGAGTCATACGAACTTTCTGCAAAAAAATTAGCTCAAATGTTTGTTGAAAATTTTAAAAAATTTCAGAATGTCATACCTGAAATAATAAATGCGGGTCCTAAGATTCACTCTTAATTGTTTTTCGTATTGATATAACTCCGATTATTCCAACAATTATCACAATTCCAAATACTATTACCATTTGTTTTTCTGGAATATTCGATAAATCAAATTCATTCTGAATGTTTTCATTTATTGAATTTACTTCAATAGTATTGTATGCATCAAAAGTTTTTCCATCGATTTTTATTTTTGCATCTATCCAATACTCTGCATTTTCCTTGATTTTCACTGACGCATCTCTTTCTGGAGTTGCAGTGACTGTCTCGATTTTTCCATTTTCACTGTTTATCACTGAAATTTTTGCAAAACTCCATTTTTCTGGATGAAAAATCATAAAATTGAGTTTTTCATTTTCTTGATTTACGGAGATTGAACCTTCTGTGTAATGTATCAAAACAGGAACTATGTATTTTACATCATCATGATTAATGATTATTTTCCCCTCATATTCTCCATAATTTTGTCCAATGATTTTTGTTTTAATTAACAAATTACTTCCCTCTAAAATATGTGAAAACTGAATAAATTCAGGTCCATCAAAATGTACTTCTAAATTCTCAAGTGTTCCTTTTAGCAGTTTTAATTCTAATTGTTTTTGAGTGGTTGGATTATCTGATGATAAGTAAATCACAAAGTTTGGGGGCGTGATAATTAATTTTGCCTGAAAAGCCTTTGCGATATTTAGCCTGCCTGAACCTGAATCACTTAGTGAAAATTCTTGACCATAAGCATCTGAAACAGGCTCAGTCGTAGTCAACAATAATGACTTGATCTCATGATGATGTATGCTGGGATATTTCTCAAGTAATAATGCAGCTGCTCCACTAACATGTGGTGCTGCAAAGCTTGTGCCACTAGTCAAATTGTACCCCCCATTGATTTGTGTTGTATTGATGTATGCACCTGGAGCTACAATGTCTGGTTTTATGTAAAACGGTGAAACAGATCCTCTTGAACTAAAATGTGCAACAAAATCTGGATTATAGAAAAGATGTAAACTTGCTTTATTTTTTTCTTGAATTGCCTCTTTAATTTCCAATCCCTCTTTTCTATCAATTGACACGACTGGAATCTGTGGTTTATAATCAGATTCTACAAATTCGTGAATTAACTCTCCTAGAAAAATTCCTGGTTCATTATTGTAAACTATCAAAGCCTTCGCTCCTACATCTGCTGCATTTTTTTCTTTTGTAGAAAAATAAAGAAGTTCTCCTTTGACATCACTACCTCTCTCCACAAGTAGAATTGAATCAGTAGCGTTAACATCTTTCAGATCTGATTTTTTTCCGTATCCTCCAAAAATTATTTTACCGACAACTGACTCGTTTAATTTAGACGAACCCACCATGGGAATTACAGTATATGGTTTTTCATTGACTTCTAACGTTGCAACCAGGCTTGATGTCAAATTATTATATGTTGCACCGACAGTGACTGAACCGTAGTTTTTTCCTGGACTGCCAATTGTTTTAGATGTAGGACCATCATTCCCAGCTGCAGTTACAACAAAGATTTCTTTTTCAAGTGCTCTGTTAACTGCATGTTCAATACCGGTGTTTGTCTTGTTTACCCCTAGACTGATATTGATTATGTCTGCATCATCTTCAATTGCTCTGTCTATTGCTTTTACTATCAAGTCAGATGATACTGCCTCTCCGTTTTCTGAAACTTTGTATGCCAAAATTTTAGCTTTTGGTGCTATCCCTACTAATTGTCCATCGGCAGCAATTACTCCTGCAACTTGTGTTCCATGTCCATTTGCATCCATTGGCAATTCTCCATCATCAATGAAATTATATCCTCCAACCACTTTTCCGTTTTCCCCCCATCCAAAAAGATCTGGATGATTGAAATCAATACCCGTGTCAATAACTGCAATTTTGATTCCTTTGCCATCAATTCCCTCAAGATTTGGAATATTTGCTCCTACAAATGGAACACTTCTATCAAGATAAGTGTGAATAATCTCATTTGATTCAAACTGTGAAATAATTACTGTTGCTGAAATAGTTATGATACATGCAAAAACTATCAATAATTTCATATTTTTACGATATTTTTAGCAAGTAAAAACCAATTGACTAGTAAAGCAATAAATGGAATAAATATCGAAGTATCCACATGGGAAAATACACACTTCCAAAAATACCATATGCATATGATGCATTGGAACCTCACATTGACGCAAGAACAATGGAGATCCATCATACAAAACATCATCAAACATACACTGACAAACTTAATGCAGCACTAGAAAGCTGTCCCGCAGAAATACAGAACAAAGATATCTTGGACATTTTGTCAAATCTTAGTCAAGTACCTGAAGGACAAAGAAGTGCCATTAATTTTAATGGTGGTGGATATGATAATCATGCACTATTTTGGAACAACATGAAACCAAATGGAGGAGGAGAACCTGGAGGATCAATTGCTGATGCAATCAATAATTCCTTTGGTAGCTTTTCTGACTTCAAAGAGAAATTCTCATCCACTTCTGCAGTAATTCAAGGCAGTGGTTGGGGATGGTTAGTATACAATCCTTCCACTGGAAAGGTTGAGTACAAATCTATGCCAAACCAAACTAGTCCAAGAACTGAAGGATTAATACCATTGTTGGGTTGTGATGTTTGGGAACATGCATACTATCTGAAATATCAGAACAAAAGACCTGATTATATTGCATCTTGGTGGAATGTAGTTAATTGGGATGAAGTAGAAAACAGATTCTCTAAAGCAAAATAAAGTTCTAATCTTTATTTTTTTTAATTCTATATTTCTTCTGATACTGATTTAATTTTTCGTTTATTTTGCAAATTTTTCAAATCATTGTAAATGGTAATCTTTTTCTTTTATTTTGTTTTCTTTTGTTATTATTTTATGAATGAATTTATAACCATCTCTAGATAGTTTGTTGTAAATGAGTGAAGAGCAGGCCCAACAATTAATGCAGCAAATGCAAATGCTTGAAACCTACTTTGCAGATTTATCTCAACGAGAAGGAACGCTTCTAAGTGTCTTAAGAGAATCTGTTTCTGCAATAGAATCGATAAAATCACTTCGCCAAAAACCTAATTCTGATACTTTACTCCCTATTGGAATGGGATCATATGTGCAAACAAAAATTTCGTCTAATGACAAAATTGTTTTGAATATAGGTGCAGGAATTGCGGTGGAAAAAACATATGATTCTACTATAAACTATCTTGAGGCACGAATTAAAGAAATTGAAGTTGCTTTACAAGATACTTCTGCTAGAAAACAAGATGCAGTAGCCAGATTGGAACAAGGTAAGGATCAAATGAATCAACTCATGCAAGAAACATCTCAAAACATTTCGGGATAAAATAATGTTTGATAAGCTTCGTAATGCATTTTCAAATGCAGCGAAAAGTCTTGGTGAAAAAGAACTAAATGAAAAAGATATCGAAGAAATTCTTTTTGAGTTGGAGATTTCACTTCTTGAATCTGATGTGGCTAGTGAAGTAATCGATTCTATAAAATCTGACTTGAAAAATCATCTGATCGGTTCCAAAGTATCTAGAAACGAAATTGAAAAATTTGTCAAGGATAGTTTGATTTCTAGTATTTCATCATTATTTGATGTTGCAGGTAAGGTTGATCTTTTTGAAAAAATTAATGAAAAAAAGAAAACAGGTCAGCCTTTTCTGATACTCTTTGTAGGGATCAACGGTACTGGAAAAACTACTTCTCTTGCTAAAGTAGCTCATATGCTACAACAGGCAAAGTATTCTGTTGTAGTAGCCGCAGCCGATACATTTAGAGCTGGAGCTATTGAGCAATTACGCGAACACACAAATCGTCTGAATTTGAAATTAGTTGCTCAAAACTATAACTCTGACCCTGCAGCAGTAGCTAGAGATGCAGTACTTTATGCAAAATCCCACAAAATGGACTGTGTGCTAATTGACACTGCAGGCAGAATGCAAACTAGTAAAAACCTGATGGAGCAAATTGCTAAAATTACTAAAGTAGTAAATCCTGATTTCAAAATTTTTGTTGGTGATTCTTTAGCTGGAAATGATACTGTAAACCAAGCAAGAGAGTTCTTTGAACATGTAAAATTTAACGGTTCAATTCTAACAAAAAGTGACGCAGATGCTCGTGGCGGAGCTGCATTATCTATTGTAAAAATTACATCCACTCCCGTGCTTTATGTTGGTGTGGGACAAGAATACCAAGATCTAAAACCTTTTGATAAAGAAACTTTTTTGGAAACTGTATTTGGCTCTCTTTCTGGAGTAGATATTAAAGAAATTTCTTCTGAACCAAAACCAGAACCAAAACCAGAACCAAAACCAGAACCAAAACCAGAACCAAAACCAGAACCAAAACCAGAACCAAAACCAGAACCAGAACCAAATTCTTCTACAAATGATCCTTTTGAAGGAATTAACGATGCTGACATTTTCAAATATTCTGAATTATACGATATCTCTTTACCTGAAAATGATGACGAAGCAATTAAACTCGGTATAAAAATTCGTGATTGGATTAAACAGGGGCGACCGAAACCTGGAGAATCAAAAGTAGATAAGAAAAAAGAGCATGAAGAGCATTTATCTGAAAAAGAAGAAATTAAAGATCATAAACACAAACAAGATAAAGAAGAAGAAAAATCTAAAAAGAAACGGGGTGTATTTGGATTCTTTAAGAAATGAAACTCAAAACAAAAGATCTACTCACTTTAGCGGAATTAACTCCGAAAGAATTTAATCAATTAATTGATTATTCCATTATACTAAAAAAAGAATTAAAAAATGGTAACAAACCTTTATTGAAAAACAAAACACTCACTATGATTTTTCAAAAACCCTCTACTCGAACACGAGTAAGCTTTGAAACTGGCATGTATCAATTAGGTGGACATGCAATAAATCTCTCATCACAAGATATGCAACTATCTCGAGGTGAGTCAATAGAAGATACTGCAAGAACTTTATCACGCTATACTGATTGCATTATGGCACGAGTCTATGATCATAGTGTATTGGAAAAATTATCTGAATTTTCTAGCATACCTGTTATTAATGGATTGTCTGATTCTTTTCATCCATGTCAAATCTTAGCAGATTTTATGACTATTAAAGAAAAAAAAGGAAAATTCAAAGGACTAAAAATTGCTTGGATAGGTGACGGAAACAATGTATGTAATTCAATGATCTATGGATGTGCTCTTGCTGACGTTGGATTATCTATTGCAACTCCAAAAGGATTTGAACCTGAAAAAAAAGTGATTACAGAATCTGAAAAATTCATCAATATTGATTTAACAACAGATCCAATAAAGGCAATCAAAAATGCTGATGTTGTAGTGACTGACACATATACTTCAATTCACAACAACAACCCAAAACGAATTAAAAAATTCCTTCCAAAATATCAGATCAACAAATCTTTAATGAGTAATGCCAAAAATGATGCAATTTTTATGCATTGTCTCCCTGCAAAAAGAGAACATGAAGTTACATCTTCTGTAATTGATGGTCCTCAATCTGTTGTTTGGGATGAGGCAGAAAATAGACTTCATACTCAAAAAGCTTTACTTGCTTCCATAATTCGCGCTTAACGTATATAAGAGCAGTTTCAAACTCGTGTTCTATAGATGGCCTATTCAAACATCCTAAGAAGACTAAGAGAGGAAAAGACCAATTACAAAAAACGTGGAACCTTATTGATAGGTAAACGTGATTTCATTACTGTGAATATTACAAATGAGAATACACAAGTTCAAATTTTAAAGCCTGGCATGACTGGTGATAAGGTCATTGCATCTGCACATTCAAGTTATTTAATCAAAAAAGGCTGGAAAGGTTCAAGGAAAAGTATTCCTGCGGCATATCTGACTGGCTATCTTGCTGGAAAGAAAGCTATTGGTAATGGTGCTAAAGATGCAATTTTGTATACTGGCACTAGAAGATACACACAACGAATGGCAGCTGCACTAAAAGGCGTTGTTGACGCAGGTGTTAAAGTCCCAGCCGATTCAGAAACATTTCCACCAACTGATAGAATTAACGGAGATCATCTCACCGTAAAAAATGATACTTCAAAAATTAAATCTGCTATTGATAGCGAGGTTAAATAGAAATGAGTCAAACAACACAACGTAAACCTTCTGGTCAAGGTGGACCTGGAGGCAGAGGTGGACCTGGAGGCCAAAAAACTTATGGTGGAGGTAAACCTGGCGGACAAGCTAGACGACCAAGACGAGAACCTGAAGAAGAAGCTTGGATTCCAAAAACAATTTTAGGAAAAAAAGTAGCTTCTGGAGAAATTAATTCTATTGAAGAAATTATTCAAGATGGTTTAAGAATTCAAGAAGCTGGCATAATTAAAAAATTACTTCCTGATTTGAAAAGCGAAGTTATCGATGTAGGCATTATTCAAAAAATGACTTCTAATGGACAATCAACTAGATTCAAAGCAATTGTTGCAACTGGTAATGAAAATGGTTACTTGGGAGTAGGTCAAGGAAAATCAAAACAAATGAGAATTGCAATTGAAAAGGCAACAAACCAAGCTCTTCTCAATGTAAGTCCAATCAAACTAGGATGTGGAAGTTGGGAATGCAGATGTGATCAGAAGCACTCAGTACCGTTTAAAATTAGAGGAAAAGGTGGAAGTGTCACAATTGAAATAATTCCAGCTCCCCGTGGATTGGGGTTAGTAGCTGGTGGTAAAATTAAACGATTATTGCAATTAGCAGGTCTAAAGGATGCATGGACAACAGCAAAAGGTTCTACTCCAACAATGAATTCAACTTCTAAAGCTATATTGGACTGTCTTAAACAGACATTTAGTCAGGGTTGATATAAAATGGCAAATGCATATCTTGTAGTTAGAATAAAAGGTCAAGCTGATTGTCCTTATTGGGCAACTACCACTATGACTTTACTAAAATTAGATAAAAAATATCGTGCTACAATTTTACCTGCTAAAGACAATACATTGGGAATGTTAAACAAAGTAAAACACTATGTATCTTGGATTGAACTAGATGCCAATTTAGCAAAAGAACTCATTGATAAAAAAGCAAGAAAAGAAGGTTATCAAAAAATTACTGCTACTGATCTTAAAGAACTTGGATTTGCTAGTACTGAAGCACTTGGTTCAGCATTAGCTGAGGGAAAAGCAACACTTTCTAAATTAAAACCACTAAAACCTTGGTTTGCTTTAGCTCCACCAAAACATGGATTCAAGCGAAGCACCAAAAAACTATATGGACAAAAAGGCATATTGGGACAAAATAAAGACCTTGGAACATTGGTAAGGAATATGATGTAAAATGGCAACAAGATTAAGAAAAACAAGAAGATTAAGAGGTGGACGACACATGGGATGGGGACAAGTAGGTCAACATCGTGCAAGTGGTCACAAAGGCGGTCTTGGAATTGCTGGATTACATAAATACCATTTTAGTACTTTACTAAAAGAAAACCCAGATCATTTTGGACATGATTCTACTCACCCACCTCATCCAATTATCACAAGAAAATGGGCCAGTGTCCGTGATCTCGATGATCTATTCTCAAAATTTGGTAAAGATGAAGGAGGAAAGAAAGTCATAGACCTCATAACTGCTGGATATGATAAACTCCTTGGTGGCGGTAAAGTATCTAACACATACACCGTCAAAGTACCGCGATTTACTGCAACTGCAGAAGAGAAAATAAAATCAGTAGGCGGAGAGGTGCTAGCTGATAATGGCTGAAGGTAGCATAACTAATTTTATTAGAAAAGTTGTTTTCAAAGCTGAACCATACATTCCTCAAGTACCAAAACCAAAAAAAAAGATATCACTGCAAACTAGATTGATTTGGTCTGGAGTCGCATTGTTAGTTTACATGGTTATGGGACAGACTCCGTTATTTGGAGCAACAGCGCCAGAGTTTGATTTTCTACAGTTTGCTAGAGTCATTTTTGCATCTCAACAAGGAACACTTGTTGAGTTAGGAATTGGACCTATTGTAACTGCGGGTCTCTTGATGCAATTGCTTAGGGGTTCAGATATTCTAAAGTTTGACTTTAAAAAACCAGAAGAGAGAGGAGTATTTCAAACTGCTACTAAACTAGTAACTTATGTTGTAATTGTAGCAGAATCAATTGTTTATGCAGCTGCAGTTTACGGTCCGGGTGTACCAGAACCATATGTCTTGTATGTTATGATTGGTCAATTGATGGCAGCATCAATTATCATTATGTTCTTAGATGAATTGGTCCAAAAAGGTTGGGGCCTTGGTAGTGGAATCAGTTTATTCATTATGGCAGGTGTTGCTCAACAAATTTTATGGAGTTTGTTCAGCCCATTACCAGCTGGAGATGGCGGTACTATTGGTATTATACCGTATATTGGCCAATCCATGATGACTGGAGATTTATCTAATGTCTTATTCCGTTCAAATCAACTTCCAAGTATTTTTGGATTATGTCTGACTGTAGGAATTCTATTGATTCTAGTATTTACGCAAGGAATGAAAATTGAAATTCCAATTGTTTCTACAAAATATCGTGGATTCTCAGCAGTATACCCAATTAAGCTGATATATGTCTCTAACATCCCTGTAATACTTGCATCAGCTCTTACTGCAAATGCTGTGTTTATTGGCCAGATGTTATGGGCAAACTTCAACCCTCGAAATAATAATGAATTCATGAATGTTCTTGGACAATTTGATCCTACAAGTCCATCTACTCCAATAGGAGGAATAATTTACTACATTACTCCCCCAAGAGGAATAGAGGCAGCAGCGTTAGATCCTAGTAGAGCTGTAGGTTACATTTTGTTTATGATCGGTATCGTTGTATTGTTTGGTAGATTATGGGTTGAGCTTGGAGGGTTATCACCAAAGAGTGCAGCTCAAAACTTACTTGATGCAGATGTACAAATTCCAGGATTCAGAAGATCAAATGCACCTGTAGAAGCATTACTAAACAAATACATTCCATCAGTTACAATTATTGGTTCTATAATTTTGGGATTGTTGGCTGGTGTATCTGATGTTTTAGGCGTTTTTGGGTCTGGCATTGGAATTTTACTTATGGTGGATATTCTCATCAACTATTACACTCAACTAGTAAGAGAACAAGTAGAAGTTGTAATGCCACGTCTTGGTGCTTTACTTGGTAGAAAGTAAAAAGGTTGTAGTGGTAGGGATACCCGGTGTTGGAAAAACTTCTTTATTACAAAAAATAGTTGAAATTTTAAAAGATCATAACAAAAGTGTTAGTGTTAATAGTTTTGGAAGTATAATGTTTGATGTTGCAAAAGAAAATGGCATTAAAGACAGAGACGAACTAAGGAAATTACCTTTATCTGAACAAAAAAATCTTCAAAAAATTGCTGCTGAAAAACTAGCAATGTTAAATGATGATGTGGTGATTATTGATACACATGCTTTTATTAATTCTCCTGAGGGATATTATCCTGGATTGCCAGAGCACGTTTTAAAAATTTTGAAACCTTCAAACTTTGTATCTGTTTCTGCAAAACCTGAAGAAATCTACAATAGACGAATGAAAGACGACACTAGAAATAGAGATCAAATATCCATTGATAATATTAAAAAAGAATTAGATGTACAATCTGGTATGATCTCTGCATGTGCAGTACTTTCAGGCTCTCCTGTAAAACACGTACTTAACAGAGAAGGAAAGATTGATGAAGTGGCTGATAAAATAATTAAAGCAATAGGACTGTAAAATGGATTTTAATTTTATCTTATTATTTTTGGATTCTGTATTCCTTCAAGGTGACATCTTTGCATCTCTTAGTGGTAGTCAAGCTGCATTAGGAAGTGATGATCCCATTGTTAAAGGTCTAATTCTAACTGCATTTGCAGTAACTGGATTTGGCATTTTGCTTAATATCTTTAATGCTGTAGTCAGAAAGAAAATGGTTGATCAAACAAAACTAAAACGAATAATGAAAGAGACACGTGCTTGGCAAAAAGAAAGAATGGCCGCAATGAGATCAAAAGATCAAGCAAAGATCAATGATCTAAACAAAAAATCATCTTACATGAACAAAATGTCCATGGAAATGATGCAGATGAATATGAGACCAATGTTAATTACATTCGTTCCTTTGATTTTGATATTTTATCTTGTATTGCCTGTATTGTTTTCACACATTGTAGCATTGTCTCCAGTTTCTCTTAACATAATTCCTGGTGATTTTTTTCATCTTACTTGTACTGCAGCTCAAGCTGCAGAGCTAGATAATGTATGTTATCAAAAAGAAAATGCACTATTTCTTTGGGCCTGGTATTTTCTGGCTTCTATTGCGTTTAGTGGAATCATTATGAAGATAACAAAAACATCTATGGACCTCAGTTGACTAAATCAATCGTAATTTCTGGTCCTCCCGCTGTGGGAAAAACAACTGTAGCAAAAGGATTAGCAGACGAATTTAATCTGACATATCTTAGTGGCGGTGATATTTTAAAAGAAATGGCAAAAGAACAAGGATTTGATGTAATTGGTGATGATTGGTGGGACACTGAAAACGGTATGAAATTTCTCAGTCAACGAGAAAACAATTCTGAATTTGATAAAAAAGTAGACGATAAATTAATTGAACTTTTCAACAAAGGAGGAATGGTAATAACAAGTTATACCCTTCCTTGGTTAGTCAGTAATGGTATCAAAATATGGCTAGCTGGCTCTCATGACAGTAGTTCAAAAAGAATGCAAACTAGAGATAACATGACTTCACAAGAGGCATACGAAATAACAAAAATAAGATATGATAAAAATCGAGCATTATATAGGAAATTATATCATTTTGATTTTGGAAATGACATATCCGTATTTGATAAAATAATTGACACTGATAATCTTAATGCATCTCAAGTAATTAATATTGCAAAAGAAACAGTAAGGAAATTACTATGACTCTAAAGCAACTTCAGAATTTAATCGTAATTGATCAAGATATTACTGATAATGCATATGGGACATATTATGACAAAAGAAATCTTGAGCAATTACTTAATTATGGTTTGATAATTTTAGATAAACCTCCAGGTCCAACTAGTCACGAAACTGTTGCTTGGACAAAAAGAATCCTCAAAATTCCAAAGATTGGTCACAGTGGAACTTTGGATCCTCAGGTTTCAGGAGTATTGCCTTTAGGTCTTGGTGAAGCAACAAAGGCACTTGGTGTGTTGCTATACGGTCCAAAAGAATATCATGCACTTGGAAGATTTCATTCTCTTCCATCAAAAGAAAAACTAGATGAAATACTTGATATGTTCAGAGGAGAAATTTTCCAAAAACCTCCACAACGTTCTTCTGTTCTTAGACAAACTAGGACAAGAACTATCTATGAATTAGAAGTGTTAGAACAAAAAGAGAGATTACTCTTAACTCGTATATTGTGTGAGGCTGGAACATACATTAGAAAACTATACTATGACATTGGGGAAATCCTTGGTCCTGGTGCCACTATGATCGAGCTAAGAAGAACAAGAGTTGATCAATTTCACGAATCTGATGGATTGGTAACACTACATGAGCTTGCAAACGCTTTTGCGCTTTGGGAAGAAAAAAAAGATGAAACTAGACTCATGAAAATGATCAAACCCATCGAGTATGCCCTAAGCGAACTGAAATCTGTGGTGATTCGTGATTCCGCAGTAGACGCACTGTGTCATGGAGCTCAACTTGCAATTCCTGGCATATTGCAAATCTCACCAAATCTAAAAAAAGGCGACATTGTGGGAATCTATACACAAAAAGGAGAAGCCATAGCTTTGGCCGAATCTATGATGTCTGAGGAAGAAATACGTGATGCAACTAAAGGTTATGCTTTTGAGACGAAACGAATAATCATGGCCCCTAATACATATCCCAAGAAATGGAGATCAAAAACTCCTCCAAAGGATTAAAAAATCAAACAAAAAACTCTTGAATAATTGTTAGCAAAAAGCCTTGTAATTTTTATTGGTGTTGGTGTTATGGCAGGTTTTGCATTTGGTTTCTATCTACATGATATGAAAAATACTAACCAACTTGTGTTTGTAGACGGCTCTTCTATTTCTATTGTAACCGAAAAATCCGATTTTAAGAAAGGTGAGGAAATCAAAATCACTATTGTAAATTCCGGAACAAACACACTGATTTTTTCAGACACCTCCTATGGCTTGAAGATAAGTGGATTGTTTGGAATAATGATGTATTCCCCGCATGTATCACCAGCAGTTACAACTCTAAAACCAAGCGAAGAAATCGTATTTGTTTGGGATCAAATGAAAAATGACAATGTCCCTGTTTTAGAGGGTCTTTACAAAATCAGCTCAGATGGAATTGATTCTATGGGAAACAAAGTAGAAAAATCCATTACAATTAACATCTGGAAGTAATTTTTTGTAATATCTCGTAACACAATATATAATCAAATTTTCCAGAATTAATTTGTCAAAAGACAAGTGCCGGGGTCGCCTAGCCTGGTAGGGCGCGCGCCTGGAAATAATTTACCATAAAGCGCGTTCTCGCAAGGGAACGGGAGTTCAAATCTCCCTCCCGGCGCCATTTTCTACAATGCTAATTTTTCAATTATATTGCTAAATTTCCAAGGCCCACATCGTGCGTCTGAATTTTCACTCTCAAACATTCCTTGTCTGTTTAGATGATCTACGACATACGCAGAAAATGGTAAAGCACCTGTGGCTCCTGGAGAGTTATAATTTAAAATATGAAAAGACATTGTGTCCCCCTCTAAAATTACATCTGGGACAAATTTTCCTTCATTATTTATTACAGATGAACGAATTCCAGCAGTTCCTTTCTCTGTGATTTTCTCCACATCAATTTTTGGTAAGAACCGTTTCACTCTGCTAATCATTGCGGATTTTGACATTGAGGATTGAATTTCATTTATTGCCAGTTCTTGGAATTGTTTGTCAAATATTGCCTTTCTTGCTCCAGATTTGAGCATCTCCAACATTTTTGGAATGAATTCTTTGATGTTTTCTGTTTTGTTGTATCCATATGGACTAAACACTGGTACTGCATTTGGCCCAATTTCGCAACTTCCATCAACTCTGATAATCCAATGTGGATCCAAAAATGGATAATCTGGATATTCTGGTACGGAATACACACTTGTTTTTGTCAAACTATTGTATTCTTTTGGCGCTCTCCAATACTCTCCTCTAAAATGTACATCTGTAAATGTCTCTCCAACATCTAATTTATGCGCAATATCTACTGCCTCCCCCCCTGCTGCGTTAATGATAAAATTTGCAAAAATCACATGTTCATTATTTAGTGTAATTTTCCATCTACCATCTATTTTTTTAATATTGGTTACTTTAGTATCTAAAAGAAAATTTATTCCATTATTTTTACTATCTTGCATCAATGCATCAGTAAATTTAGAATAATCTGTAGACCCATCTTTATACACATAAAGTGCAGATTCACATTTTATTTCAGGTTCTATTTTTTTTAATTCGTTTTTATCCATTAATTTGATATCTATGTCCTCCAACCCGTTCTGTTTTCCCCATTTTAGATATTTTTCAAGAACTTTGTTTCCTTTTTCGTCTAAGGACACTTCAATTACTCCGTCTTTTTTAAATGGTACACTTTTCAGTTTAGAATACTCTTCCCACATTTCATATCCGTGAAAAGCCGCTTTTGCAAACATCTTCTTCTTTTCAGGATTGTACAAGTATGGAGCATGAACTTTTCCTGTGTTTCTGCCACTTGTGTGAAATGCAACACTGTGAGCTTGTTCTATAACTGCAATTTTTTTTGTTTTATTTAGAAAACCCAGAAAATATGAAATTGAAGTACCTAGTATTCCTCCACCTATAATCACTAGATCAAAATTATGTGTCAATACATATCCTTTTCATATTCATCAATATTAAATTGAATACGTAACAATCAAGATTAATATCGTATAAAATCTGGTTCTAATTGTGCTGCCTGATAGATGCTCTATAATGGAAGATGGAAAACAATGTGTCAATCCACCAGAATTTGTAGTCTCTGTTGTGGTAGAAAAAGACGAATACATGGTTGGTGTAACATGTGATAAACATAAACAAATAGTTTCAGGAAAAATTCAATTTCTTCAGAACGAAAACAAACTACCTCGTGGAAAAATTAGTTTTTCTCCACTAAAGGCAGTTGGAACTGACTGTATACATGGTGATCCTGATGATTTTGTTCAATTAGACACCAAAAATCATAAAAATTGAAATAATTTCTTTTTAATCTATCTGTATTGCTTTTGGATCTCTTATCTGATTTGCTAGAAGTTGATGATGTTTTACTGATAATAAAAAATAACGCAGCCGTCTCTGAGATTAGAAGTAATTCTCTTCATGTTAAACAGAAAGAAAAATGGATTACTATCGGTGATAATAATGGGCTGCTCATATGCACATTAATTCTGAATCGATAAGAACTACTGAGTTTATTGAGGAAGACAAACCTGATCGTACTAGCTTTAGTATCCACTTTTTTGATGAAAAGCACGAACGAATACTAGGCGCATTTTTTACAAAAATGTATGATTCGAGTAACAATATCAACTTTGAACGAAAAAAAATATATGAAAAATTATATCAAAAACATGGTTTGAAAATTCAATTTTAAAAAAATGCCTTGTCTGAAAATGACAAGGAGAAAAATTTTTTATTGTTCTAATTGTTTTTTCTTCTTTTCTTTTTCAGATTGTTGTTTAGCTAATTCTAATTCTTCGTTTGTATGTTTGAATTTTTTCAATCTACTAATGATTTACATTCTTTATATAAAAACTGCACAGTTTTTCTCATCTATTTTAAGCCTGAATTTTAACTTGCTAATATCCAACAGAATAGATGGGGGATTTTCCATCTAGTCCTAGATTTAGATTCTTTATCGTGATTTCTGCCATTTTTGTTCTTGTCTCTTTGGTTGAGCTTCCTATATGAGGTGCTAACACGACATTTTGTATCTTTGTTAATGGATTTTTTTTACTGATCGGTTCGAATTCATATACGTCAAGTGCAGCGCCGGCGATGATTTTTTTATTTAGTGCTATTATGAGATCTTTTTCATTAACGATTTTACCTCGTGCAGTATTAATTAAAAATGCAGACTTTTTCATTTTTTTAAAAATTTTCATGTCGAACAATCGATCTGTTTCTTTTGTATGTGGAACATGAATTGAAATCACGTCACTTTGCGTTATCAGTTTGTCTAGTGTGACATATTTTACTCCTAATGATTTTTCTTTGTTTTTAGAAACCTGTTTTCTATTGTGATATATTATTTTCATATCAAATGACTTGGCACGCTTTGCAAGAGTACTTCCAATTCTTCCCAATCCAAAAATTCCTAATGTTTTACCTTGAAGATCAGTTCCCACATAATCATATGCCCCGTAAATTTGTCTCCATTTTCCATTTCTGATTATTCTATCCCCTTCTGAAACTCTACGTAAAATATCTAAAATTAAAGAAAATGCCAAATCTGCTGTTGCATCTGTGAGAACTTCTGGGGTATACCCCACACGTATTTTCTTTTTCTTTGCATATTGGGTATCTATATGATCAAAACCAACACTATAGGTACTGATAACCTTTAGTTTTTTTGCGGTATCTATCAAATCACTATCAATTTTATCATATGGAAAACAGATCAAGCCTTCTACATTTTCAATTTTTGATTGTAATTTTGTTTTTGAAATTGGGATTTTACCTGAATGAATTTCAATCTGATATCTTTTTTTTAATTCTTTTAATGCAAAATCATGAAGTGTTCTGGTAAGAAAAACTCGCTTTTTTTCCATCATCTGTGAGATTTATCTCAAACCATTTATACGATTTCTTTCTAGATGATAAGATGTCAAAGACTGAAGAAGAGGAATTTGCAATCTGTGTTGAATGTGGAAATTCTATTGAAAAATGTGTTTGTGTCTGTCCATATTGTGGTGAACGCGATAAATGTGAATGTGCATTATTTGACTCAGCTACAGGTGGTTAGGATAAGTTATGCATCATATTATTAATATCCAAAAAAATGAGTAAATTGTAATGGCTTCTATTGATTTTACTTGGTTAATTGGCGGTCCGCAAGGAAGCGGTGTGGATTCTGGTGCTAATGTTTTTTCTAAAGTTTGTGCCGAGATGGGATATCAAATTTTTGGTAAGAGAGAATTTTATTCTAATATTAAAGGAGAACACAGTTATTTTGCAGTTAGAGTTTCTGATGAAGAAATCCGATCTAACGTAAATGATGTTACTCTTATGGCTTCTTTTGATGCTGAAACAATTTTTAGACATTTTAATGAAATTCCTAAAGGCTGTGGGATAATTTATGACTCTGATTTAGATAAAACAACCACTGACGAAGTGCATACACTTGATAATTATTTTAAAGAAAGATTGCACAAAGAATTAGAATCTAAAAACAAACCTTTTACAATTGCAGGAGTTCTTGAGATTGCAAAAGAAAAAGGTGTCCATCTTTACCCTGTGTCTTTTAGAGAATTATTGTCAACTCTTGCTGAAAAGACAGAAAATCCAAAACTAAAAGGAATGGTGAGATTGTTTAACGTGCTTGCTGTTTCTTTATCACTAGGGCTAATCAAAATGCCCCTTGATCCTTTACTTCAATCCATTAATTCTATATTCTCAAAAAAACCTCAGATAGCAGAAATTAATAAACAAGCAGCAGATTTTGCATATGATTACGCTAAATCAAAATTTGGTAGTTTTCAATATGCTTTAACTGGAAATGCTAAACGACCTGATACTATTCTTGTTCAGGGTCATTTTGGAACCTCGATAGGAAAAATGGTCAGTGGATGTAGATTTCAATCATACTATCCAATCACTCCTGCTTCTGATGAAAGTGTCTATCTTGAATCCCATGAACTTTTAGAAATCCAAAACGATAGACCTGGTTCAACTCTTGTGATTCAAACTGAAGATGAGATATCTGCAATGGGAATGATGATCGGTGCAGCACTAACTGGTACTCGTTCTTCCACATCTACTTCTGGACCTGGATTTGCATTGATGACTGAAGCACTTGGTTGGGCAGGTATTAACGAAGTTCCAATTGTAATTACTCTGTATCAAAGAAGTGGACCTTCCACAGGTCTTCCTACAAGACATGGACAAGATGATTTGCTCTTTGCAGTACATGCAGGACATGGTGATTTTCCAAAAATTGTTTATGCTTCTGGTGATATTGAAGAAAGTTTCTATGATACTGGTCGATGTTTTAATTATGCAGATGTTTATCAAATTCCTGTAATCCACATGATGGACAAATTTCTTTCAAGCTCAGTTGTTACCTGTAAAAAATTTGATCCTCAAAAAATTTCAATTGATAGAGGTATGTTATTAGATAAAGTAGAGGGAGAATACAAGCGATTTGCTTTTACTGACGATGGAATCTCCCCTCGTTCTAGGTTAGGATTGGATAATGGGGTTTTTTGGAATACTGGAGATGAATCAGACGAATTTGGCCATATTACAGAAGATCCTCAAGTACGTATCAAAATGATGGATAAGAGAATGTCTAGATTAGATCTGATAACAAAAAAAATTCCAGATGACGAACAAGTTGTTTCATTTGGTATCTATGATTTCACTATTATCTCGTGGGGATCTACCAAGGGTCCTATTTTGGATGCTATTTCAATGCTTAAAAAAGAAGGAATCAATATTGGATTTATCCAAATTAAATTGATTCATCCATTCCCATCTGATTATGTCAAGTCTATTCTAAAAGATGCAAAAACTATCATTGATATCGAGGCAAATCATTCAGGACAACTAGGCAAGATCTTCAAGCAAAACATATCACGTGAAATTGATTATTTCGTACTAAAATATACTGGAAGAGGAATGACCAGTACTGAAATTTATGATTCACTAAAAAAGATAATTGAAAATAAGGCGAACAAGAGAGAGGTTCTAAGTCATGGCGCTTAAACTAGCTGATTACAAAACTGAAGTACATAATGATTGGTGTCCTGGATGTGGTGACTTTGGAATAGTCAATGCATTGCAAATGGCATTAGCAGAAATGGGAATAGAACGTGATAAAGCAACAATTTTTTCTGGCATTGGTTGTTCTGGAAAGACATCTCATTTTATCAATACATATGGTGTTCATACTCTACATGGAAGAGTTTTGACTTTTGCTCAAGGTGGAAAACTTGCAAATCCTGAGATGACCGTTGTAGCAGTAGGTGGTGACGGTGATGGATTGGGAATAGGTGCCGGTCATTTTGTTGCAGCTGGAAGGCGCAATATTGACATGACCTATATAATATTTGATAACGGAGTCTATGGTTTAACCAAAGGTCAAGCTTCTCCAACATTAAAACTCGGTGAGAAAACAAAATCACTCCCTTCTCCAAACACAAACTATGCCGTAAATCCTATTGGATTGGCAGTTGCCAGCGGTTTTACATTTGTAGCACGTGGGTATTCATATGATGTTAGACATCTTAAAGATCTGATAATCAAAGCTGTTCGTCACAAAGGCCTTTCTTTCCTTGACGTATTGCAGCCGTGTCCAACTTACAATGATATCAATACTAGGGATTGGTATGCTGGAGTTGATTTGGCACAAGAATCTATGGAACGACACTCTAGAATCTATAAACTCGAAGATTCACATTTTGATCCTATGGTTCGTTATGATGATGAAACAGAAGTTAATGAAAAACTATCTCAAGCCTTAATCAAATCTCTGGAATGGGGAAGTAAAATACCAATAGGTGTATTTTATCAAAATGAAATAATTTCTCAATATTCAACTAGACTCACTGATAAAATCCCAAATTATCTTGAAAACCCCCCTTCAAAACAAAAGATTTCTGAAAATGGATTACCTACCACCGATGTTTCAGAAATACTTGACTCCCTCAGAGTTTAGAATATCTATAACCTAATGAGTTATAGACTAGTTTATTCGTAGATCACCTTGCTGTTGAACATAAACGAGGCCAATAAAGTATTTAGAAAATCTATTATCAAAGGATTCTTTGAGCCACAACTTGTTAATCTTGATTTTAAAAAATCAGGAGTAAAACATCCTTCCATCGTTGACGATGGTTTGATGCAATCTGATTTACTTCATATATTTTTTGATGTGGATACTGGTTCTGATTATCCTGACGCCGATGAATGGTTTATTGTTGAACTGCTTTTCCCACATGATATTAAACTTCCAGATACTCTGAAAGGAACTGATTATTTTACAACTATTTCAGTAGAGGATGGAAAAACTTTCTGGCATCATCGTGAACTAATACGTTACAAATATGGTAAATCCAAGAAACTTGATGACGCATTAGAATTTTTAGAATCTAAATACAAAGAACTACATGGTTTACTTGAGCCGCTTCAAAAAGATCTTAAATAACTGCACTCCATACGTCTCCTCTGAAAACATATCTTTTATCTTCTGATATTGCAGTATTGAGACGCCATCTTATTGATTGAGGATCAAATTTGTAAATTACTTCTAAAATATCCGATGGCAGTTTTTCTGGATCTAAATGATAAGGGAGAAGTTCTAAAACAAAATCTATCTTTTCAATTGCATTATCATACCACTGTTTATCTTCAGTATCTAACACAAAAACTATTTTTGGTTTTCCTAAAAAATTAATATTTATCTTTAAAGCATTTCCAGTTCCTCTGCGTCTTTTCATCTCTTTGAAAACATCTTTCATTTTCTCCCATCGTCTAAACTCAAACCATTTGAAAAATTCCTCGTTAAAAGCAAGTGGTATGTCTAAATTCAAAAAGCTCACAAAATTATCATCATTTGCTTCAATCTCTTCTTGAATAATTGAAAATCTGGAATTCAAATACCCGTAAATCACCTCAATCTCCCATGGGGATATGCCATAGTACTGTAAAGATATTTTCAGATTCTCGTCTACCATTAATTTGAAATCATGAAAATTGTAATTAAATCTTCAAATCTGGCTCTAATTACTCATATTCTCATCAAAATTAAAATTATGGAGTGAGAACTGTCAAATATGAAAAAGGAATTTGTAGTAAGAAGTATTGATTCTGCACCTGATGGTGCACCATACGTTGTAGTTTCTCTGTCTTCCGTTAAAGACCTTAAAGAAGGAACAACATCTACCCCATCTCCCTTTGGTAGTCCTAAAGTGATGGGATTCACCAACATGAATGACATGATGAAAGATCTCAACAAAATGTTCTCTGGGATGGGTGGTATGGGTATGCAAAGCGGTGTAACTCAACTAAAACTTGAGATGCACGAATACAAAGAAATGGGTCTATCTGTAGGTGATAAAGTCTATCTTGAATTAACCAAAGAAGAAACTTTGGGCATTTAGTCCCACTGTTTTTTCTTCTTTTATTTTAGATGGTATTGATAAATTTCCACAGATAAAATATGCAAATTGTTCCAATCACAAACAACATTGGTTTCCATGCAAAAACTGGAATGCTCGGTGTCGCAAGCTTTATTTTATAATTATCAAAAATCGTATGAACATTTTTTTTGATTTTATCATGCCATATTTTATAATCTACTTGGTATTTTTTCAATATTTCTTCAACTTCATAAATTACGGGCGTTCTCTGTGATACTAGGTGTTGAAGGTAATCTCTTGAAACTTCAACTTCGGCATGTATCCCGATTAATCCTTTTTTCAGATCTACCATTCTTATGTGCATCTCCCAAGGTTTCTTTAGTTTAAGATTCAGACCATTTCCAATTTGGTTGGGTTGTTTATGTTCTAATTTGACTTTAGTAAATCCCTCAGATGTGAAGATTTTCATTAATTCATCAAAGCTCTTCTTAACTACGATATGAAGCTGTTCTACTCCTTTGTTATCTACGTCAATACTGTGTTTTAATCCATCTAGAAATGAAATTGTTTTGGGATATCTTGTTAGGTATTCCATAATTTTGTCCTCAAAAACCTATATTTAAAGCAGAACCAATTCCAATTCTAATCTTTTATTGGATTTGTTAGACCTCTAACGTATACGCACTGATCTGGAGATATTGCCATCTCTGTTGGGTTGATTTTTCTATCTGTAAGTTTTGCCCCTGAATCTCTGACAATTGCAAATGGTTTTGATTCTGCGGCTTCACCCATTTTGTGATTTGCAATTGTTGCAAGATTATCTACAACTGCTTGGAAAGTCACCTTTAATGGATTTCCATCAAGATCCTTTTCAGCTCTCATGTCTAACACTGGTTCAATTCCTGCACACGATACTGCCACACCTGATGTTCCAACACGAGATGGCATCAATCTACTATCTACCAAAATAACTCCAACATGAATAAGAAATTTTAAAAAAACTTTTCTTCTAATTTGCTCTGCCACAAGATACGGATTCTTTGGATATAAAATGACTTTTCCTTTTTTTGCATTTGATTTATCAATTCCTGCATTTGGAGCCATGATGTTATCTGCTGAAGTAATAACAAAACCTGAAATTCCACCAAAAATTTTATCTGATTCTCTTAGAATTACCTCTGCAATTTCAGATCTCATTTGAAATTTCTTGGAAATTTCAGTTCCATCTTTTGATGTTTTGACATTGTTCAAATCAATTAATCTTCCCTGAGAATTAGAAATGTATTTTGTTGATATTACTATGACATCACCTTCTTGCAGTTTTTCATTATTTTTGTCTAATGTCTCTAATAATGCCTTAAACACATCAAATTTTTCTTCTTTTCTTTCTGAAAATAAGGGTGATACGGTCAAAGACATGATATGTTGAGGTATTTCTTTTCTTTTTTATTGTTCTGCATTAAGATTTTCTATTTTTGATTCACGCTTATAATGCATTTAGTGTTTTAGCTTGCCGGCAATTTTTTTTGACTTTCACTCTAAAACCTAGTTTTTAGATAATATGATATGCTCAAAAAAATAATCGTGATCGCCTCTATTTTGACTATAGGTGTATTTGTGTTCTCATCCGAAATTACAGGCATGTTTCCAAATTTCACTAATGCTGTAATTGAGCCCATGAAAGAAAATGCAAATGTCTTGGGAACTAGAACAGTAGAATCAGTTGAGAATGGTCTTGACTCTTCAATCAAAGCAGTTGATGAAACCAGCAATAAAATCAGTAACAAGATAAACACTGCAAAAGAATCATCAAAGGATCAACTATCTGAAAAAATATCCCAAGTGAATCCAATCAAGAGCGTCGATGATATTTTTAAAAATGAACCTTCTGATGAACCTGAAATTCAAACCACAACAATCCCTCTTTCTCCAACTGATTCAAATGCTGATTTGTCAAATATTGACTCTGCAAATAAATCTGAACCCACCAATGTTAACAAAATTCTTTCACTATCTATGATTCAGCAGTCAAACGATGACGTATTACTTCAATACGCAGACACCACTGGTAATACGAAAAGCATCGATGTGATAATTAGGACTAGTGATAAAGAAATCTTTTCTGGAACTTTTTTTACTTCAAATTTTAAGACCGTGATAAACGATGTATCTAGAACATATTATGTGGATGTTGTTGTTGAGCACAAAGACTATGGGACTGTGATCTCTTCATTTAATTCTGGTGATAGTGTTGACTCTGAAATTAATGCAGAGTTTTATCAGCAATAATGCTAAATTCTCATATTTGAGACTATGTCATCTGAAAAGCTTTTAATCTGTAGAACTGGCTTTTTCGATTATGAATATAACCGAGAAGATACTTGCACGTGCTTCAGGAAGACAACGAGTTGCTCCTGACGATGTAATTTTTGCAAATGTGGACAAAGTAATGGTTCATGATGTATCTGGTCCAGGAGTAATCAAAGTATTTGATAAATTAAAGAAACAAGGTGTTAGTGTGGATAAATTATGGGATCCAACAAAAGTTTGGGTTGCAGAAGATCATTTTGTTCCATCTGCAGATAAGGTTTCAGCTGAAAATATTGTCAAATTATCTAATTTTACAAAAACTTATGGAATTGAAAAACACTTCAAATACGGAATGGGACAATATGGAATTTGCCATACATTATCTCACGAAGAAGCATTAGTGTTGCCTGGCGATGTGTATGTTGGAGGTGACTCTCATACTAATACTACTGGTGCACTAGGATCGTTTGCTTGTGGATTAGGGCATACAGATGTAGCATATGTTTTATTAAATGGAAAAATTTGGTTTAAGGTTCCTCACACGTTATACTTTAAGCTAAATGGAAAACTCCCAGAACATGTTATGGCTAAAGACTTTATCCTAAAGATCATTGGTGATATTAGTACTGAGGGAGGAGCATACAAAACCATGCAATTTGGTGGGAGTGGAATTAATGAAATGTCCGTTGAGAGTAGATTAACTTTATGTAACATGACTACAGAAGCTGGTGCAAAAAATGGAATAGTTGAACCTGATCAAAAAGTAATTGATTATCTTACAAGTAGAGGCGCTAAAAATATCTCATTAGTTAATGGAGATGATGACGCTGAATATGAAAAGATATACGAATACGAAGGTTCAGAAATGGAACCTATTGTGGCAAAACCCTTTTCCCCTGAAAACATTTCCATAGTTAGAGAAGCACCATCTGTAGAATTGGATAAATCATACATTGGTTCTTGCACTGGTGCAAAATACGAAGATTTGGAAGCAGCTGCTAGAATTCTTAAGGGAAGAACCGTTAAGATTAGAACAGAAATTTTGCCTGCTTCAATTTCTATTTACAAACGTGCAATGGAAAACGGGCTACTCAAAATATTTTTAGATGCAGGTGTAACTGTAGGTCCGCCAACATGTGGAGCATGCTGTGGTGCACATATGGGAGTTTTGGCAAAAGACGAAATTTGCATTAGCACTACAAACAGAAATTTTCCTGGAAGAATGGGACATGTTGATTCACAAACATATCTTTCATCACCTCTTGTAGCAGCAGCTTCTGCTGTTACTGGTAAAATCACTGACCCGAGGGACTTGAATTGAAGGGAAACGTCATAAAATATGAAAGAGACAATATTGACACTGATGTCATTATTCCTGGACAATATCTCAAAGTCCATGATTATGCTGAACTTGCATTACATGCAATGGAAGGACTAGATCCTGATTTTCACTCCAAGGTCAAAGAAGGTGATTTTATACTATCTGGAAGAAATTTTGGTTGTGGTTCATCTCGTGAGCATGCACCAATCGCACTTTCACATTCTGGAATAAAAGCAGTACTTGCTCTTTCTTTTGCAAGAATCTTTTATAGAAACGCAGTTGACGGCGCATTTTTGTTACCAATAGAAATTGAAGAGGATGCGTACTCTGATATTTCCGAAGGTGATGAAATCGACATTAACATTCACACAAATGAAATAAAAAATATAACCAAAAATAAAATATACAAAATGAAACCTTTCTCTGAAATTATTGGAAAAATAATAGAAGCTGGCGGTTTATTCAAATACAAACCCGACTAGGATTAAAATGGGAAAAACTCTTTTTGAAAAAATTTGGGATGCTCACATTGTTGTAGAAAAAGAAAATAGCCCCTCTCTAATCTATATTGACAGACATCTTGTTCATGAAGTAACTTCTCCTCAAGCATTTGATGGCCTTCGTATGAATAATAGATCTGTGAGAAGACCTGATCTTACAATTGCAACTATGGATCATAACGTTCCAACAAACAATAGGACCCTTCCTATCTTAGATCAAACATCTGCAGTCCAGATACAAACTTTGGAAAAAAATTGCAAAGACTTTGGAATTCAATTATTTGATATCAACAGCCCAAATCAAGGAATAGTTCATGTCATCGGACCTCAATTAGGAATTACTTTGCCTGGAAGTACTATTGTTTGTGGCGATAGTCACACTTCCACACATGGAGCTTTTGGGGCATTAGCATTTGGGATTGGAACAAGTGAAGTTGAACATGTTTTAGCATCACAAACTCTCTGGTTAGAAAAACCAAAACCTTTTGAAATCATTGTAGCAGGTAAACGAAAGAACCCCCACGCAGTTACTGCAAAAGACATCATATTATCAATAATCAAAAATATTGGAACTTCTGGTGGTAATGGCACTGTTATTGAATATAGAGGAGAGGGCATCTGTGACCTTTCTATGGAACAACGAATGACAATTTGTAATATGTCTATTGAAGCAGGTGCACGTGCAGGTTTGATTGCACCTGATGAGAAAACCTTTGAATATCTTCGAGGCAGAAAATACACACCAAAAAATTATGAATCTCTAGTTGAATATTGGAAAGATAATCTAAAAACAGACAGTGACGCAAAATTTGAAAAAAAATATACTTTGCATATTGATAATATTGCACCTCAAGTAAGCTGGGGTACTAATCCTGGTATGACATGTGATGTAACTGAATCCATTCCATCTCCAGAAGATTTTTCCAATGGTGATCAAAATCAAAAGAAAGGTGCTGAGCAAGCACTTGAATACATGGCTCTTAAACCTGGAACTCCTATTATTGAAATCAAAATAGATCGAGTGTTTATTGGTTCATGTACAAATGCTAGATTGGAAGATCTTATTGAAGCATCCAAAGTTGTCAAAGGAAGAAAACTATCTCCACATGTTAGAGCTATGGTAGTCCCTGGTTCTCAGATGGTAAAAAAACAAGCTGAAGAATTGGGTCTAGATAAAATATTTACAAATGCAAATTTTGAGTGGAGAGAATCAGGCTGCAGCATGTGTCTTGGAATGAATCCTGATATCTTATCTCCAGGTGAAAGATGTGCAAGTACATCTAATAGAAATTTTGAAGGCAGACAAGGAACTGGTGGAAGAACACACTTGGTGAGTCCTGTAATGGCAGCAGCAGCAGCTATAGAAGGTCATTTTGTAGATGTTAGGGAAATGGATTTGAATTAGAATGATATCTTTTAAAAAAATTAAAACTGTGGTAACTCCGTTAGATAAGGTAAACGTAGATACAGATCAAATTGTTCCAAAACAATTTCTAAAATTAGTTCAGAAGTCTGGATTTGGTAAATTTCTTTTCTATAACTGGAGATATGATGATCAGGAACAAACAAAATCTGATTTTATATTGAATAATCCTAGATACAAAAATTCTAAAATTCTTGTTGCAGGAGATAATTTTGGATGTGGGTCTAGCCGAGAACATGCAGTTTGGGCATTACAGGACTATGGGTTTTCAGTTATTATTGCCCCATCATTTGCTGACATTTTTTACAGTAATTGTTTCAAAAATGGAATTTTGCCGATTATATTACATGAAAAAACAGTAGAAAAACTCCAAAAAGAATCAGGAGATGTGGAAGTAGATTTGGAAAATCAAATGATTGCAACAAGTTCTGAAAAAATATCTTTCGATATTGATTCCCACAAGAAAAAAATTCTTTTAGAAGGATTGGATGACATAGCCCAGACTTTGCTATATGAGAAAAAAATTTCCGAATTTGAAAAACAGTCTAAAATCCCATCTGTTTTATGATCTTTTTTACTGTCATTTCATTTCTTTCTAAAATCATTGGAGATTCTGCATCTATCCATTCTCTATCATCAATATCGTAGGCGCTAATTTTTCCCTCTTTTGATAATTGCTGTAAAATGTCAAATGACAGATTGATTTCTTTCTGTTTTGTTTTTGCTTTGATTCTTTCAATTATTTCTTTTCCTAAAATGTAAATTCCTAAACACTCTGATAATTGTAATTCCATGATTGGTTTTTCTTTGAATTCTTTGATTATTCCATTTTCTACTATTGCAAATCCTGTCTCTTCTTTTCTTTTTGTTCTGGTTGCAATACACGCTGTACTGTTTTTTTCTTTGAATACTTTTTTCATCTTTACTAGATCTATGGCACAAAGATTATCCACAAACCACAACAAGAATTCTGAATCTCCCCCAAGTTTATCTTCAATATGTAAAAGATCTCCACCTGTCCCACTCTGTGTATCTTGCACAAACGTGATCTTTTTTCCATTTTTTGCTGTGCTGTAATAATTTTTAATCTGACCCCCCAACCCCGTGTAATCGGCAATTATGATGATCTCTTTGATGAAATCAAATGAATGCAAATATTTTACAATGTAATCAATTAATGGTTTATCGTTAATTGGTGTCATTGCTTTTGGAAAATATTCTGTATATGGTTTGCCTCTAGTTCCTCTACCACCAGCTAAAATTATAGCCTTCACAGTCTAACGGTATGATTTTTGCTTTCTTCTTCTTGCGCCAGGTCCGCCAAATTTCTTTGGTTCTTTTCTTCTGGCATCACCGCTAATCAGATATTTGTCAAAATCTGTAATTCTCTGTCTGAGGTCTTCTCTCGTTGATTTTGGGAATGGGTGTTCCTTAGGTTCTTTTTTGGATTTGGTCCAACCTGTAAGTGCTCTTGAGATAGCAGTAGCTGTTGCACTGGCCTGTCCCATAAATCCACCGCCTCTTACTCTAACAGAAATGTCTATCTTATCTCTTAAATCTCCTGTAATTTCTAATGGCGCTAGCATTACTTCGCGAGCAGTTTCTTGTGGAATCATCTCGATTGGTATGTTGTTTATTCTGATTTTTCCTTGTCCTTTTGTAATGTATACATGGGCGCTAGATGTTTTTCTAGTTGCAAAATAAATTTCTGTTTTTGGTGTTGTCATTCTGTCCACCCTATTATTTTTGCAATGTCTCCAACTGTTGTATAGTTTGCTGAAGATTTTCTAATTTTTGCTTCTTTAAATTGAATTTTTTCAAACGAACTTAATTCTTTAGGTGAACCAATGTATGTTCTTAATCTTTTATGCGCTAATATCCCAGATGGTTTTTTTCCATATGGTAGCATTCCACGAATCATTTTTTTCATGATGGTATCTGGTCTTCTTGGGTGAACAGGACCGTGGCTTGGATGAATTACACTGTTAACTTCTAAAAATCCTCTGTATTCACTAATTATGTTTGTTCTTGATCCGCTGATCATAATTTTTTCACAATTGACAACTGATACTCTGTTTCCTTTTAACAATAATTTGGCAACATTTGATGACAATCTTCCTGCGATGTGATCTGTAGCATCTACTACAATCGGCTTGTCCATTGATATGATGTTTTCTTGACTAGCCAAGCAATACAACTCCTTTTCCAGTTGGATTTTTTTCTATTAAATCTGAAAAACTAACAACCTTTCCACCTTTTTCTAAAATCTTTGTAGCTGCAGCATTTGAAATTGAAAATGAGCAAAGTGTGATTTTGTGATCAATATCTCCAGTTCCTAACACTTTACCTGGGAAAACTACTGTATCCTTGTCTTTAGTTAGTTGACCTATTCTGTTTAAATTGATATGTCGTCTTGCAATGGATGGTTTTAATGCATATTCTGCCATTCTTGCCCAAATTGGGGCATCATTTTTAGTGGATGCCTTTTTTAGATCTTTTGCCATGCGTATGACGACTTGATTAGTCATGTGAATAAACCGGTTTAAAACCCAAATATAATGTGTATGCTTAGTTTATTCTTTTAACTGACCGATTATTTCTTTAAACTCTGATAATCTACTACTTAATTCATCAACACCAGCAAGAATGATTTGTTCTGGTTTTAATGCACCAGTTGATTCTACTGTGAGAACTCTTTCATCTTCTTTACTAGTTTCAGTTAATACTGAAATGTTTGCCGAGTTCCATTTTGCATGTTCTGTTCCACGGCCGAGTCTTGCATAGCATTCCACTTTGATTCTTTGTCCTGGGGCAAGTTGAACAATTGGTATTTTGTCTGAAGTTGGTTTTACTGAATCATCTTCAGATGTTAATTCATTTGACAAGATAGTTCTAGTTACATCCGAGTCTCCAGAATCTAGAACTAACATGACTTTACAATTAGAACAACCTGTCTCACTTTGACAATCACACTTTGATGGCTCATTGAATCTGGACAAATCTGTCTTAATTGGTATTAATCCAAGTCTGTGAGCCAACCCCTCATCTGGTAACACGGAAGAATTTTCTATAATGTCTACTGTGTCTATGGCAAATACAGGAATGCCATTTAGACAGATACGTCTAAGTGCATTTGCGTATTGTAATGGAACTCCTTTCAGTTTTACTGACATTTTTTGAGTATCCTTGTTAATTACCTCTAAAGAAGACAAATCTTAAAAGAAAATTTTCAAAGTCCACATAAAAATCTAGCTGGTTTTACATATCGATACTAAAGTTTTAGCGTTATATGATAAAGCCCGTTTTGGGCATGATTGTGTCTCTCAAAAGCGGATTTTTAGGTTCTATTCTTCCGGAAATTCTGATTTCTTTTTTCTAATATTGACATCTTGAAATCTATTTTATAATGTTGAGTCTGTTCTGTATTTGACAAACTCTAATAATCATAAACGAATAGAATAATCATTGGATTATGAAAAATTCTGTTCACAAATTTTAGAATCTGATCCTAAAATTCGATTTGCTACTGTTTATGATCAATGGGCTGTTCGCGTTGGTGGTGGTATGCGAAAAGGACTGACTAGCTTACTTTCTGAACATAAAGAAAATGAATTGGTTACTCTTTCTATTATTGATTGGAAAGCGCGTAAAGAAATGTCAAAGTGGCTTGGTAAAACAAAATACACTTTGGCTGAATACGATTTGGTTAAGCGTTTTTCTCTTTATTTGGGGGATGATCATTTGCTTCTTGTAAGTACGGAAAAAGACGTTGATACAGATACCGTGGTAGATAAAATTATCAAACTCTATTACAAAAACCAAGACTAATTTTGAGTATAGATAAATACCAAATTATAATACCATATTTCAGAAATGACCGATGTAACTGTGGTTAGATATTCACACGAAGGTGAAAAATTTGAGATTCTGGTAAAACCTGATCCGGCATTGGATTTCAAAATGGGAAAGAAAAAAGATATTTCTTCAATCTTAGTTTCTGATGAAATTTATACTGACTCAGGAAAAGGTACTAAACCTTCAACAGAAAAACTACTCAAAGCTTTCAAAACTGAAGATGTAAATGAGATTGCTGAAATAATGCTCAGAAAAGGTGATCTAAATCTTACTACTGATCAAAGACGTAAAATGTTAGATGAGAAGAAAAAACAAATCGTCTCATTTATTGCCAAGACTTACGTTGATCCTCGAACTCATTTACCACATCCTCCACTGAGAATTGAACAAGCATTAAAGGATGGGAGAATTACAATAGAACCACAAAAAAGTGTGGATGAACAAGTAAAAGATATTGTAGAAAAATTACGTTCGATAATAGCTTTGAAATCTGAAAACCTAGATCTTGAAATAACTATACCTGCTCAATATGCATCTCAATCTTATGCTGTTTTGAAATCTGTAGGATTTCTAAAAAAGGAAGAATGGCAAAATAACGGTTCTTTAAAAGCAATACTTGAAATACCCGCTGGAGCAAGGCCAAACGTGATTGATAGATTAGGTTCTATAACAAAAGGTTCTGCTACAGTTGAGGTAATGAAGTAATGGAGAATAAACGAAAGTACGTTATACCTGGCGACGTAATTACAACTGGTCCTTATAGACCTGAACAAAATGTAATTCTTGATGGCAATAAAATCATCTCAACTGCTATTGGAATTTCAGAGATTTACGATGATTCTATTAAAGTTATACCATTAACCGGAAAATACATTCCAAAGATTGATGATCTTGTGATTGGTAAAGTTATTTCTCACACGTCGTTATCTTGGGAATTAGATATCAATTCATGTTATGTTGGATTTTTACCTGCTCAAGATGTTTTTGGAAGAGATTTTTCTGCTCATGCTGATGAACTCTCATCAAAGTTGAAATCCGGCGATCTCGTTGCAGCTAGAATTGCTAATTTTGATAGAACTCGAGATCCACTTGTTACAATAGCTGATAGAGATCTAGGCAAGATTGATTCTGGACACTTGGTCAAGATTTCCCCAAGCAAAGTACCGCGTCTGATTGGAAAAAGAGGTACTATGATTCAAGCAATTGAAATGGCCACTGGTGCAGCTATTACCATTGGTCAAAACGGATGGGTAGTGGTTTCATGTGAGACTCCCGAGGGATTATTAAAGGCTAAAAAAGCAATACAAATGGTTGATGAAAAGGCACATGTTGCTAATTTGACTGACCAAGTGAAAGAAATGTTAGAATCAAAAGGTGAATCATAATGGGTGGAAGAGACACAGCGCTAGTGCTACTAGATGAAAATGGAATTCGTTGCGATGGTAGAAAAGTTGACGAACCAAGACGAATCATGATTAAGGCTGGAGGATTAAAAAATGCTGATGGCTCGGCATACATTGAATTTGGTGACAATAAAATTTTGGTTGGAGTATTTGGTCCACGAGACGTACATCCAAAACACATGTCCAACACAGATACCGGTATTTTACGAGTCAGATATCACATGGAACCATTTTCTGTAACTGAGAGAAAAAATCCGGCACCATCTAGAAGAGAAATTGAAATTTCCAAAGTTATCAAAGAAGCATTAGAGCCAGCAGTGATGTTGGACAAATTTCCAAGAACTGCAGTTGATGTTTTCATAGAAGTTCTCCAAGCCGATGGTGGTACACGATGCGCTGCATTATCTGCTGCATCTGTAGCTCTGGCCGATGCTGGAATTCCAATGAGGGATATGGTGGCAGCATGTGCTGCAGGCAAAGCCGCAGACACAATCATTTTAGATGTTAATAATGAAGAAGATCAAGCAGGGCAAGCAGATATGCCTATTGGATATATGCCAAGTCTTGAAAAAATTACTTTGCTTCAATTAGATGGAGTACTTACTCCTGCAGAATACAAGAAATGCGTAGAAACAGGAATTCATGGTTGTAAAATTGTATATGAATTACAAAAGAAAGCATTAACTGAAAAATATTTTGGAAACGGAGAAAAATAAATGACATCTACATCTGTAATTGATGAATTAAAGAAATTTCAAATTCTTGAATTATTGGAACAAGGAAAAAGAGTTGATGGAAGAGCATTAGATGAACCACGAAAATTAATAATTGAAATAAATGCAATTCCAAAAGCGAATGGTTCTGCTCGAGTTAGATTAGGTGACAGTGAAGTAGTTTGCGGCGTTAAAATTCAACCTGATAGACCTTTTCCAGACATGGGTGAAAAAGGTATATTCATTTGCACTGCTGAACTTTTACCTCTTTCTCATCCAAGTGTTGAAACTGGACCTCCTGGACCTGATGTTATTGAATTGGCAAGAGTAGTTGACAGGGGCATCCGAGAAAGCCATATGATTGATTTATCACAACTAGTAATTGAAAAGAACAAGTCAGTTGTTGGGGTTTTTGCTGATAATGTTGTAGTTGATTATGATGGAAATTTGTTTGATGCATGCGCTTATGCTGCAACAGCTGCAATCCTCTCTTCAAAAACACCAAAATGGGAAATGAAAAATGATGTGCCAACTTTAGTTGAGGGAGGCGAGTCATCTGTTCCAGTAACAACTATTCCCGTCTCTGTCACTATGGGCAAAATTGGAAATTACATAATTGTAGATCCAAATGGCGATGAATGGAATAGCATGGATGCAAGAATTACAATCACCACTGATTCTAATGGTAACATTTGTGCTTTGCAAAAAGGAGGAAATGGAGGATTCAGTTTTGATGAGGTAATCAAATGTGGTGAAATATCTGTTAAAGTAGGCTCAAAGATAAGAGAAAAGTTAAAACAAGCAAAGGAAGGAGGGCAATAAATTGGTAAAGCAAAAATCACTAAAAGGATTGGGCGCCAGATTTGGTATCAAACATAGAAAACTATATGCCAAAATTCACTTTCAACTAAAAGAAAAGAGATCCTGCCCTGAATGTGGTTCTCAACAGTTTAATCGAGATGCAGTTGGCATTTGGTCCTGTAAGAAATGTAGTTACAAAGTTGCTGGAACCGCATATGATATCAAGCTTTAGTGCAAAGATTACTGTTGATGCTAAAGAAAAAACAAAAGCAATATTTGATTCAATAAACACTGATAATGAATTTTATCCAGAAAATCCTACAAAAACCAATATGTCATTAAATGATAAAATCACAATCTCGATAGAATCTGATCATATTCCACACTTACGAGCAAATCTTAACTCTACTCTGAGATTAATTCAGGCAAGTTATGATTCAATTGAATCGGTAAAGATATAATGAAATCAAAGACATCGTACTAACATGTCAACAGGACAAATGCCTCCTTGGCTTCAAGAACAGCTCATGAAAATGCAGCAATCTCAACAAAATCTCCAATCAATAATGACACAAAAACAACATCTCGAGATGGAAAACATTGAGATTGAAAAGGCACTTGATGAATTAAAAAAAGCAGCAGATGATGATAATGTATACAAACATGCTGGTTCAATTTTGATAAAATCTACTAAACAAGAACTAATTGATGAATTAGAAGAACGCAAAGAACTGGCAAAAACACGTGCAACCGTTCTTGAAAAACAAGAATCAAGAATTAAAGAGTCTCTCAAAGAACAAGAAGCAAAAATCACTGAAATGATGCGTGGTCCTGCATCTGGAGGTGCTCAAATGTCTCAATCTCCACCATCTGACGATAATCCTAGAAAATAGCTTTGATTTCAAAAAGATATTAACAAATTAACAAAATTACATTTAGTGAAATTAGAAAATTTACGAATCATTGTAGATGAACGAGAACGTAAGAGTGGAATTCCTGATCTGCTAAAATCTGTAGGCCTTAATCTTGAAATGAAAACATTACCTGTTGGTGATTACATTGTTGCACCTGAAACTGTTGTAGAACGTAAAAGTATTAGGGATTTGATGTCTTCTGTTTTTGATGGCAGGCTTTTTGATCAGTGTTCTAGACTGAAAGAACACTTTCAATTTCCCATAGTGCTTATGGAAGGAAATGTAGATGAAATCGAAGAAATAGCTGATAACCCAATGATTTTCTACGGTGCACTTTCTACTGTGGTAATTGATTTTAAAATTCCAATAATTCCAACTCCTAGCGCAATTCATACTGCAAAATTACTTGTCTCACTATGTTCTAGAAATGAATCTCAAAAGGGACCTTATCTGAAAAAAATTAAAAAATCAAATGATTTGGAAAAACAACAATTGTCTTCTCTTTGTAGCTTCCCTGGCGTTGGGGAAAAATTTGCTGTTAGAATGCTTGAGAAATTTGGAACTCCTTTGAAAGTTTTCACTGCCACAACTACTGAACTTGCAAAAGTTGAGGGTCTTGGTGATGCCAGAGCTAAAAAAATAAAAAAGGTGCTTGAATCCCAAAGTAAATACCTCAAAGAATCAAATCAAAAAACCTTGCATGATGCATGATACTGTTAAATAAATTTAGAAATTTATACCATCAATGTTAGTTTCAATAGATCGGTTAAAAGATCATTGTCAAATCTGAAAAAATAAAATTGTATTACAGATCATTCGTTGATTGATATGGATGGAGATTGTCCTTTGAGTAATTTTCTCTTAAGCGGAGTGCCACACATCGGGCATTCTTTCCCAGTAGTGTGGTTTGTGCGACAACCAGGACAATAATGAACCCATTTACCTACATCTTGAAAACTATTTGTCATTATAGGTGATACCTTCAATCCTATGTTTTTTGCAACATTTGTAATTGCAAAATCATCTGAAATAATTTCACCTTTGAGACTGATACATAGTGCAATTATTGAAATATCTTGCTTTGATAATTGCGGAAAATCACCTGTTTCTTTGGCAGATGCGATGGCGGCATTTGTTGATTCTTTGTCTGGATCCATTATTTTTAATCGATTAGTTTCTAACAGTGTTCCTAACGCGTCTTGATTTTTTTTGATGTGTTTTATTTCTTCATAAACAAGAGATGTTGTATAGCAATCATTAGCTGATCCAAAAGGAACTCCTGCATAAAATGCACTGGCGTCTAATATTCTAAAATCCAAGTTTGCTCATCTGTCTCAGTCCCCGTTTCTTCAATCTAACAAAGACTGCTGGTTTTCTATATTTCTTTATAGTTATCGGCTCCCCATAACCTGCCGACTTTACTACTTGTGCATCCATCACTATACTACAGTCATGCGATGATATTATTTCTATTTTTTCATCTGGAACAACAATTGATTCTAATCTATAAACTGGAGCAACTGGTGTTATAATCAGAACATCTAGACTTTCATGAAGAATCGGACCGCCCAAAGAAAATGAATGCCCTGTTGAACCACTTGGAGTTGCAATTATGACTCCATCCATTTTTTGCTTTACTGTATCATTTTGAAATTTTATCTCAATTTCTGCAGTTTTTGTGAGGTTTGTTCTACAAATATAGATCTCATTTAATGCCGGTGGAAATTCTTTACCTCCACACGAAGCAACAACTCTGGTTCTTTTATCTAAAAAGAATTTGTCTTTTAGCATTTTATCAATTGCATCATCTATCTCATCAATTGTTATTTCAGCTAATATGCCTCTATTTCCACCTACGTTGATTGTTAGAATTGGAGTTTCGTTTTCAAGATATCTGAAAACTCTTAGTGTAGTTCCATCTCCTCCCAATGTAACTACCAAGTCCAGCTTTTCTTTTTTTAGCTCATCTAATGTCTCTACCTTTTTTGCACCTTCTACATCTATGGGGGAAATTGTAAATACTGTGGATTTTTTTGCTAGAAATTTTTTTACAACGTTTTTTGCTGCTTCTTCTGACTCTTTTGAACCTACTTTACTAACCACTGCAACTTTTTGAAGTTTCAATCAGTTCTCCTAAATCTCATTTGGTTAAAAACATATTTTTTATTTAATTTAGTGTAAAAACAAATAAGTATGAATACAAATTTGTAAAATAACATGAACTACGCACATCCTGAAGTTTTAGTAGACACTGACTGGGTTTCAAAAAATACTCCAAATGAAAATAGAAAATTAGTTGAAGTTGATTATGATCCAGTAAATGGATATCAAAAAGGTCACATTAAAGGAGCCAGCTTAATTTGGTGGAAACGAGACATCAATGATCCTATAACTAGAGATATCATTAATAAAAAACAATTTGAGACATTAATGTCTAAAAATGGCATCCGTGAGGATACTGAAGTTATTCTTTATGGAGATTTTAATAATTGGTTTGCAGCATTTGTTTTCTGGGTTTTCAAATACTATGGTCATGAAAATCTAAAAATCATGAATGGTGGAAGAAAAAAATGGGAATTAGAAAATAAAGAATACACTACAGAAGAGCCACGACTTGCACTAACTCAATACAAAGCGCAACCTCCTGATGAAGGTCTACGTGCTTATCTGTTTGATGTTAGCAGAGCATTAGGACGAGAAGATACTGTGATGGTTGATGTAAGATCTCCAAAAGAATTCTCTGGTGAAATTACTGCTCCTCCTGAATATCCTATGGAGCATGCACAAAGAGGTGGACATATTCCTAAAGCAAATAATATTCCATGGGCAACTGCTGTAAATGATGCTGACGGCACATTCAAGTCTGTAGCAGATCTTAGGCAAAATTATGAATCAAAAGGTGTCACCCCAGACAAAGATGTTATCTGTTATTGTAGAATTGGAGAAAGATCATCTCACAGTTGGTTTGTCCTAAAATATTTACTTGGTTACTCCAAGGTTCGAAACTATGATGGTTCTTGGACTGAATGGGGCAACATGATAGGAAATCCTGTGGAAAAATAAATTGTCCTTGGACCTTCCTGTACTGAAGACAGGTTCATTTTATTTCATCAAAGACGCTGACTGTGATTTTATCTTAGAAGATAAAACAAAAAGAGGTCTTACAGTAAAAGATACGTCAATTGACGAAAAACTAAATGTAAAAGCCGATAAAGGCATGATTCATGATATGGATGGAATTGGACATTGGGTTCCAATTCGTTGGTATTTTTCAAAAGATCTGTTTATTCTAGCAAAAGTTTCAGAATATGCTGAAGCAATGGAAAAAAAATACACTGAACTTCGTGAGCTTACTTGTCCAGACGACAATGACTGATAACCTTTTTAAATAAATCCAATCTACTGAAGCCAGATGTCATTACTTCTAAAAGATCGAGTTTGGACAATGGAAGCACCAACTGCAAAACGTGGTGTATACCCTCTTCATGGATTCAAACTTGGACTTTATAGATTACCGATAAAACTTGAAGATCCTCTTGAAATTAAATCCGTACATGATGGCCTCAAAAAGGCATTTGAGATGGATGCATACGCAGACAGAGTCTTTGCTACATATCGCTGGAAAGAACAGAATATGAAAGATCCTGACGCAAAAGGGTATGAAGAAGTAGAACTATCTGTAACCGTTGAGATTGTAAGTGGGGAAGTAGTTGATATTATTTATCAAATTTTTCCAATCGAAAAATTCGGTGATCCAAATTGGGTTAAGGATTATAGAAAAAAGGCAGATCATTTTGCAAAAATGGTTATTGATACTATATTACGAAATACAATTTTAGCAGATAAGATGATTTCTTATCTTGCAAAAGCAGAAAAGCTAAATCATTCTGAAGCAATACAAAGACTCGAAGAACTTACTCCACTTGCAAAAATTGTTCTTAACGCCAAACCAAAACCAACTGAAGCTACAGATGAAATTGCTGAAGATGATGGAGGCGAAGTTGAAATTCCAGATGGTGCAAAACCAGGACCGATTGATGTTGCTTACAAATCTAAAATGAAACCATCTGTTCCATTTGATGCAAATGGATACACAATCAAGACTTGGGGCAGAAAAGGCGCAAACAATGGAATTCTTGGTGTTTGGGGAGAATTTGTATCTGTAGATTATGATATTTGTGTTGCAGATGGTGCATGTATTGAAGCATGTCCAGTTGGAGTCTATGAGTGGTTTGACACTCCTGGAAATCCTGCATCTGGAAAAAAACCTCTCATGTCAAAAGAACCTGATTGCATCTTTTGTCTTGCATGTGAAGGCGTTTGTCCACCACAAGCAATCAAGATCTTTGAGCAAAAATAAATAAATTATTTTGCAAGTATAAATAGCGACCAGCCATTTTGTGAAACTAGATAATGGCACTTAATTCGTTTACCCAATTTGTTTTTGATCTGTTTATTTTTTCTGCAATTATTATTAGTGCTTACACCTGCAATTTCTATTACCTTACATATCTATCAATAAAGAGAAAAGAGATTC